>Ga0210406_10000643_pt1 | contig 47093 bp, 39 predicted proteins | sample IncBWC30MmetaG_FD_155454 | JGI IMG/M metagenome (GOLD analysis project Ga0210406, IMG submission 155454) | Forest soil microbial communities from Barre Woods Harvard Forest LTER site, Petersham, Massachusetts, United States - Inc-BW-C-30-M | ecosystem: Environmental > Terrestrial > Soil >...
TCCTTTTCAGATTATTTACGTTGGTGCGAGTCGGAGGTACGGAGGGCAGGACTAGCTGGAAGCAAGAAGCTGCTCAACAACCGATTTCGTTCAAACGCAGCTCCAGTATAGCAGATGAGTCAACTTGAGCCGGCACTGAGGTTGTATCCAAGGTAACGTGACTTTGTGAAGAACGCTCGAGGCCGGCGCGACGCAGGCCCTGCCTTCGGAACCTACCTGACGCGCGAATCTCATATTTTCTCTTGCAGTTAAGAGCAAGCGGGTATAATCAGTCCGGCCTTCAACCGTGAAAAACAGCGCTGGTGTTTATGCTGCGTTGTGGATTCGCGATTTGGAGAAAACCAGTTTCTACTGAACCGCGTGTCCAGCATTCCGACGCGACTCACTTAACAAAACCTGCCGACGAAAATCTGACGTCTTGCGTTGGCTTACAGGAAAAGGAAATCCATGAAGAAACTGTTTGTCGGGAATCTCCCTCACAGCACCACGGAAGCGGAACTGCGGACCCTGTTTGAGCCCCATGGCAAAGTCGATCAAGTCAGCCTGGTCACCGACCGTGACACCGGACGCTCTCGCGGATTTGCCTTCGTAGAAATGTCCGATGCCGGCGAAGCCGAGAAAGCCATCGCGGCTTTGAATGGCAAGGAACTTGGCGGCCGCGCATTGAATATCAACGAAGCGCGTCCCAAGACCGACCGCGGCCCGGGCGGACCTCGTGGCGGTGGCGGGCGTCCCGGCGGCGGTGGACGTTCCGGCGGTGGCGGCGGTGGACGCGACGACTACCAGGGCCATGCCCGCCAGCCTCGCGAACCGCGCTGGTAGCGGCACCCTGACCGCTAATCACGGTGAATGCAGCGATAAGACTGCTTTGATCTTCTCGCAGTAACTTCACGCGCGGACGAATCAGGAGCCGAATAGAGCGCTGGTCGCACGGACGACACAAACGATTCTCATCTCGACGCGACGTTCCTGGACCTCGAAATGTTCGGCTTGGCTTGTTCCTCATTTTCGGCCAGGGCTTCGAAAAGCTTTTGCGTAAGATAGCTGATTTTTTCGGGGTCTTCTTCCTGAACCAGCGCTTGGGCGAAATACTGCCATACTTTCTTCGGGTCTCGGGGCATGAATAGAATCCTTCTTACTGATCCGTGGAGCAGCCGCTACTCAGGAATGGGCTGGACCCCCTCTAAGCTCCAGCGACGTGGCTGAGGCGGCTGCCCCCAGGCTCCGCGGATTGTTGGCGGAGCAAGCCTGCTGTTCAATTCAATTTGAGAGGGGCTGACGCACGGGGGGCGCACGACTAACAAAGGAGTGTGCAGAGCAGCGAGAGCAGAATGTGCTGTCTTAGCGGGATAGCGCGCCGAACTGGCTGGTTCCGCGTTTCGTGGAAGGGTTGTGCCAAACGAGAATGCCCCGGCGTAGTGATGGTGGACAGGACGGGCGGAGAAGATACCTTCGCCTTGGCGACGACGGGAGCGGTGCCCCCGTGGAAGGTGAAATCGGGGAGGTCCACTTGCGGCAACACAAGGATCAGCGCGAATAGGAAAAGCTCGAAGTTCAGCAGGATCCAACGCCACGACTTCATCAAATCCACCTTGACCGAATGAAGTTATCCCATCCTACCTTGTCTGTCAAACGAAAGTGGCATTCCTGATTGCTGGGCAGCTGAGCTGATCGGTCTAACGCGCTCTTGACTCAAGCTCTAACTTCGCGCGCGCCCTTGCGATTACTCTCGCGCTTGAGCCCGACCAGATAGAATGTCCGGGTAAACGGAGAACTCATGCCCCTGACTTCTACCGATTGGATTGTCATTGTCGGGTATTTGCTGGTCAACCTTCTGATCGGGCTTTATTACCGCCGTCGCGCTAGCGGGAATACTGAGGAGTTTTTCATTTCTGGGCGCGATGTTTCCTGGTGGCTGGCAGGGACTTCGATGGTGGCCACCACTTTTGCGGCTGATACGCCTCTGCTGGTTTGCGGACTGGTGGCGCGGCAGGGCATCGCGGGGAACTGGATCTGGTGGGGTTCGTGCGTCGGCGGAATGATGACGGTGTTCTTCTTCGCGCGCTATTGGCGGAGGGCCGAGGTCTTGACGGACGTCCAGTTGGTCGAGCTTCGTTATGGGGGAAAGCCTGCGGCGTTTCTACGAGGCTTCAAAGCTATCTATCTCGGGCTTTTCATGAACTGCTTCATTCTGGGATGGGTGACCCAGGCAATGGTCAGCATCATCACGGTTTTGCTAGGTCCGGCGATTGCTCAAGGACGCGTACTGCAAGTGGCGATCGGCGGTCACGTCTTTCAGCACACACTGGGCGATCCTCGTTACACGTCGTTGCTGCTTTGCATCTTCGTCCTGATTCCGTTTACTGGGCTCTATACCTTTATCGGCGGGCTTTGGGGCGTGTTGGTGACCGACCTGTTTCAGTTTGCCTTAAAGATGACCATGATCATCGTGCTGGCCTGGGTTGCGGTCGGGAAAATTGGCGGGATGCAGGCTCTGCAAATGCATCTGCAGGTGATCGAGAACAATGTTCGCGCGACAGGGGTTGAAGCCGCGGATCCCGTCGCGTTTTTACCGGATTTTCATCGCGGACTGACCACGAATGCGCTTTGGACTCTGCCAGTGCTGACTTTCATCGTGTACCTGGGGATGCAGTGGTGGCTGGCGTGGTATCCCGGAGCGGAGCCAGGCGGCGGCGGATACGTGGCACAACGGATGTTCAGCGCCAAGGACGAGAAAAATTCGCTGGGTGCGACCCTTTGGTTCAACATTGCGCACTATGCGTTGCGGCCCTGGCCTTGGGTGGTTACGGGGCTGGTGGCGATTGTGGTTTATTCGCCGAATGGAGGGCTTCATCCTAGTGCGGCTTTTGTGGAGAACCCGGAGCAAGGTTACGTCATGGTGTTGCGCGACTATCTTCCACCGGCTTTGCGTGGGCTGATGGTCGCAGCGTTCCTGGCTGCGTTTATGTCTACGATTGGAACGCAGTTGAATTGGGGCAGTTCCTATTTGGTGAATGATCTTTATAAGCGCTTTTTCGTGCGGGGCGCGAGTGAGAAACACTACGTGATGATCAGCAAGATCTTTACCGTGCTGCTGGTGCTGGGCAGCGGCTACACCGCGATGCAGTTGACTTCGATCAATCAAGGCTGGCAGTTGGTGTTGAACATTGGTTTTGGAACGGGCGCGGTTTACATCCTGCGGTGGTATTGGTGGCGGATTAACGCGTGGAGCGAAATTTCGGCGATGGCCGTTGCGGCTGGCATGACTATTGCGCTGAGCCGCCTTTCGTTTTCTGGAAACAGTGCGCTGGTTTATGCGAAAACCGCGCTCATCACCGGATTCGTCACTTCGATTGCCTGGGTGATCGCGACCTTTGTGACCGAACCTGAGTCGCAACAGACTCTGGTGGCATTCTATAAAAGAGTGCATCCGACCGTGTACGGCTGGAAACACGTTGCCCGGCTCGTGCCGGAACTGCCCGAAGTTCGGGACTTGGCCGGCAACACCTTCAACTGGGTGATGGGAGTCATCCTGGTGTATGGATGCTTGTTCGGGATCGGCAAACTTGTGTTCCGGCAGTGGTTCTGGGGAGTCGCGCTGTTGCTGATCGCTGCGATTGCAGGCTATCTGATCTTTTGGGATCTATCCCGGCGGGGGTGGGCGACGCTTTCCGGAGCAGCGGTTCCACTAAATAAAGCACTGGCGGACACGCCCTCGCCTACATTTACGCGGACTTAGTCAGGCTTCCTTGGAGTCAAGCCACAGGACTGCTTCACCCGCTTCAGGTCGATTCCCGCCGGAGAAAAGCTTGCAATCTCTGGACCTCGAGGAGTTTGCATTTCGACTTTGAATACCTGCGCGCCGAGCATCTCGCGAGAGGTTCCCTTATCCATAGACAGGAAGTGGCCGTTGACCCAATTCCAGCCGTGTTTGCTGTGGGAATTATCTACGCGGACGAGCACCTCCATCTGCGGTCGTCCCCAGAAGCTGGGATGGTCTGGCGGCGCGATTCTGGCATTAGGACGGAAGTCGGCTAAATCCAGTTTGCCATTGGTACAGAACAAAATGATCTTGGGGTTGGACCTGCTCTCCGGCAATGAATTGTCGGCATCGAGTTCGAATCTGGCTTTCTTGACCAGGGTCATCTCGTCCTGAGAGTCGAACTCCATCCATTTTCCGCCCGCGGGGATGCCGCCCTCTTGCGCAAACAAGACCGCCGCTGCGCAAACCAGGACGAAGCATCCGACAAATGCCTTCACGGGGAACTTCTGGCGATTTGCCGTCGGTACAGAACGGAACGTTTCCGACGGGTGGTGCAAACTGGTGTTCTCGCTCATTTTTGCCTAATCCACCTTCACTGACGTGTGTCTACTTGACTGATTCTTCACTTTGTCAAACCCCATGCCACTCGGAAAGTTGCGGCATCCCGGTCCGAGCCTCATCTTCCGAAAAAGCTTACTCTGGGAGTCTGCGTTGCGGATCGAACGTTTCAGCTCCCGCTTCAACAATTTCCAGCTAGCTGTGACGAATCGCAGACCGCATTTATGATCTTGAGGACTACATCATCGGGGTTCGCATCCTGGTCGTTGGTGAGCACGACTACGGCAAAACCGCTGTCCAGAAAGACTGCGTTCTCCGTGGTAAATCCGCCGATCTGGCCGTTATGCCAGATCACCGGTCGGCCGTTGATCGTCGCGAGAGCCAGCCCGAACCCGTACGAACCGCCCCCGGGGATTGCGAAGCCGTTCGAAGTCGTCATGGCTTTGAAAGATGCCGGCGAGACAATTTTCCCATTCAGCAGAGCGTCGTCCCAGGCCACCAGATCGTATACGTTCGAACTCAGCGCCCCGGCGGCAAATGCGACCGAACGGTCCCAAAGGATGGCGGGAACCAAGCCCGATCCATTGTTGGTGTAGCCGGTCGCTGACTGAGGGGCTGGAGGAAGCACGTAATAGATATTCGTCAGTCCGACGGGGCGGAGAATGTACTGCTCAAGATCAGCCGCATAGGACTGCCCGCTGAGCTCTTCAATAATGGTACCCAGGGCAAAAAAATTGCTGTTGGAATACGCGTACTGTGTGCCCGGCTGGAATTGCAGGGGCGATTGGCTGACCGCCATCAGCACTGTCGCTTCCGAAACTCCATGCCGTACCCAGTCGCCGAGTTGGGAGAAATTGGTGAAATCAGCCAGACCTGAGGTGTGGGTCAACATCATGCGAAGGGTAATGGCAGATGGAAAATTATACTCGGGCAAATAAGTTGAGATCGAATCGTCCACGTGCAAATGTCCCTGCTCTTGCAACTTCATGATCAAGGCAGCCGTGAACTGCTTGGTTATGGATCCGATTTCAAACAGGACACTCGGTTGTGTTGTCTGGTGTGTGGTCAGGTCAGAAACGCCGTATCCCTGGACGTACAGCACGGTGCCCTTTTTGGCCAGAGCCACTGTCATTCCAGGCATCCCTTGCTGCTGCATTGCGGCCTGTGCCACCGCGTCGACCGTCGCGCCCAACGACGTTGCAGGCGGGAGGATCGGAGGAGAACCGCTCGAACCCCCACATCCGACCAGGGCAAGCGCGATCACTACGAAAACCACAGAGACGGAAACTCGCGACCCGAAAGCATGTGTCACGACGATCCTCTGAGTCCAACACGAACCAACCCAAAACTGAATTCGCCGAACCTTGATTACCAGATTGAGTTCGATGGTGGGCGCGATAGGATTCGAACTAAGGCGCCTCAATAATTAGTAGCACTTACGGGACTCGGGTGGCAAACCAAAGACGACTGTGCAGGAGGTGTGCGCGCATTAGCAGAAGCTCACTATCCATAGCCCGGTAGGCGTTGACCATTCGACCATTAGCCAAGTTTCTCTGACACTCCATTGACGAGCGATTGCAGAAGCATTGCTACGTCTGGACATTGGGCAAGTCCGGCACTTTGGCCGACCCATAAGGCTAGCAATTCGCTCCGTCCGGCCTGCTGCGCTGGCACGGCGAGGTTCCGCATGAGGGCCCGTTGCAGCGGGTAAGGGAGAACGGCGACGCCGGGCCGGTTCATCTCCTCCAGCAGTTGATTGTGGATGCCGCGTGCCAGGCGTCCGGTGAACCCACGTGTAAGCGAAGTTCGGTTCGCCTTTCCGCTCAGGATCGCCTCGCGGTGCAACGAGCTTGCTCCAGACCCTTCGCAGGCAAGAAAGACCGTTCCCATCTGCACACCTTCGGCGCCGAGCGCGAAAGCTGCAGCGATGCCGCGGGCATCCGCGATTCCTCCGGCTGCTACGACGGGTATCCCTACAGCATCCACGATCTGCGGTACCAGAGAGATTGTGCCGGTGAGGGAATCTTCCGAGGAGCGCAGGAACGATCCGCGATGTCCGCCGGCCTCGAATCCGGATGCTACAACCACATCGACACCGGCTTGCTCTAGAGCAATGGCCTCGTCCCGTGTTGTCGCGGTGCCGATCGTGAGGATGCCCTGGCGATGACACCCTTCGAGAATCTCGTTCGGCGGAATGCCGTAGATGAACGAGAAGGCCGGCACCTTGGCATCGAGCAGAACGCGCACCTGATCTTCAAAGCGAAGCGGCTTGTATGGTGAGAACTGCGGCTTGCTCGCGCCGAGCGCCTCAAGATGCGGAGCTAGATGAGAGAGGGCGCGTTCGAAGGCTTCGGCATCGGACGTTGCTGCGCCCTCATCCTCCATCGAAACCCAGAGGTTCATGGCGAAAGGTTTATTGGTCAAAGAACGGATCTCGGCGACGACCTCCTGAATCGCCGACGGAGCCAGGCCATGCGCGCCGAAAGAACCCAGACCCCCGAAGTTTGATACAGCGGCGGTAAGGCGCTGCGAGGAGAAGCCTCCAAGCGGCCCTTGGATGATCGGGTACTCAATTCCGAGTTTGTCTGAGACGCGTGTCCTGTTCCATGCTGAGTTTCGTTTCGCCATAGTCAAACGCAGAGGCGGGTTTCCGCGCTCCGTTATGTCTCAACTTCCATGATGACTTCGACTGCCACGGGCATGCCCAGAGGAAGGCTTGCCACGCCTAGCACCATACGGACTGAGGTTTTGTCTTCTCCAAAAACATCGCGAAATAGCTCGGAGGCAGCGTCGGCAACTTTTGGTTGATCGAAGAAGTCTCCCTCAGTTGCAAGATAGACGCATAATCGAACAACGCGGGTTACTTTATCGAGCGAGCCTAGCTTCTGCCTTGCGGCTGACAAAACATTCAGAGCGGCAACGCGGACCGCCTCCCTACCGGCGTTCGCATCCAGTTCTTTCCCGAGACGGCCGACAAACGTCGGCTCGTGTCCGATGGCAGGAAGCATACCGCTGAGGAAGAGCAGATTGCCGGTTTGTACGGCCTCGACATACGCGCCGAACGGAGTGGGCGGAGGCGTGAGTTCGATGCCAACCTCCTGCAGTCGGCGCTCCGCGCTGCCAGGCTGCGAGCCCTTGCCGCTTACCATTTCCCTGAGTGAGCACCACCGTCCACGTGCAGCACCTCCCCCGTCACCTGGCGGGCCTCTGTGAGATAAACCACGGCTTCCACGATGTCCTTCACGTCAGAGATTGTACCCATCGGCGAGAGCGTTTTCAGAAAGTCCTTCGGGTTGTTCTTGTGCAGAGGTGTGTCGACCACGCCGGGCGCGACCGCGTTGAAGCGAATTTTTTCCTTCGCATACTCCGCGGCCAGGCTTAGCGTAACGGCTTCAAGTCCGCCCTTGGTGATCATCGGGACCGACGCCGTAATACCTGCAATCGGGTTGTCCACCAGCGCGGCCGTGATGCTAACGACGCTTCCTCCAGACTTCTGCGCAAGCATCTGCTTGACCACTCCCTGCGTGACGTAGATGAATCCTTCGAGGTTGGTGGAAGACAGCGCCTTGAAGTCTTCGGCGTCGTAGTCAGTGAAAGCCTTTGTGAAGAAGATGCCTGCATTGTTGACCAGCGCATCGATGGATCCAAACTTCTGGACGGCTGTCTCGACAACCTTCGAAGCGACAGCACTCTCTCCGATGCTGCCATCTACGAGAGCCAAACGATCAGATTCGATGAAGGCCTCCGACTTCCTGATCTTGCGCGAGTTGGCGACAACATTGTATCCGCGATCAAGGAACGACCGAACTACGCCAGCTCCGATGCCTTGCGAAGCTCCCGTTACAATGACCGTTTTCTGTTTGCTTGCCATATTATTGTTTCTCCGTAGTCTTTCGTCTCTTTCTTACGAGCAGACAGTTCACCTCGGCAGCTCGGTCCCTGCCTGCTCCGCCGCTATGTACGCTGCATACCAGTCCGGCCAGTTCGCATCGCGCTGCCCGTTGTGCTTCTCGTGCTCGCCGTGGGCTGCTGCCGCGCGCCGCATCGCGCTTGCCAGATCGTTTGCTGACGCAAAGGTCGTCATCGCGGGATCGATGCGGCCGGGCAACCGGCGCGTGACCTCCTGGACGATCCACATGTTTCCATCGGGATCCTCGAACGAGACGTATGAGCGGTAGCTCTGGTGCTCGGGGTCCGGGCCGCTGATGCGTCCTGCCGGCGAGAACGGCGAGCCGTGGAACACTTCACTCGCATTGATACCCTTGGCCACGAGCTCTCTGTGGGCGGCTTCGATGTCGGAGACGATCAGCCCGCCCCGAAACGAGCCAGGCGTGGCCGCGGTGACTCCCTTGCCAAACGAGATCGAAGACGCTGAGCCTGGCGGCGTTAACTGAACGACACGAAAATCGTTGCCATTAACGATATCGTCATCGACGTGCCATCCGAGCTTTGTGTAAAACGCTTTTGCGCGGTCTACGTCCGAGACGGGGACGATCGCGACCTCAAACTTCATGTCGACTTTCGCGACACCAGCGTTAGGCTTCTGTTGTTTAGAACTGCTGACTGCTTGACTCATGTGATTTTCCTTTTGTTCGTGATTTAGTCTCGCGAGCCTGTGCGGCTCATTAGGGCTTCTGGCCCCTCGCACTCAGCCTTTTAAGGGTGTGCTTGCGAGGAGCTCCACTTTTTCCACCTGCGGAGAAACCGCAAATAACTCGCTGGCTCGCGCTCCCAATGCCTTCGCGATCTCGCCAGTCAAGTGGGCATTGCGGCCCGCTTCATTCGCAAAGGTGTCGAAGATGCCGAACTTCCGCGGCCCGATCTTGATCGCATACCATTTCAAGGTCCCTTTTTCATCCAGCGCGAGTGGTTGAGCCGACCTTAGAAATGCCTCGGCAGCAGCCTCCTTACCTGCGCGTGCTTCGAGCGTGACTAACAATCCAATTGCTTCCATTGATTTCACTCCTGTGTTGAATTAGTTCCGACCGATTGACCGACCTCTGCCCACAACTGTGAGTAAACTGCATATCGGAAACGGACTTGTACGGATTTCTGCTGGGATGGTCGGAATCTTGCTAAATTCATGCCGCCTGGGAGACACAGCGCTGAGGCAAGGACGGGTAGATGAGTTACCAATTCCGGGCAGGGCTGGACTATAATGCTGGGCTTAATAAGGAAGCGAACGGCCGCGTGCGAGAGAGAAGTTCCGGCTTAACCAGCAATCACGAGGCGTGGCGCATCTTCGGAGCAGGTTTCACACGCAAGTCGCTTGGGAGCCGATAAAATCCTGGCGATACTCTGTCGGGCTAACTCCCAAGACGTCACGAAAGACCTGTGCAAAGTGCTGCTGGGTCTTGAAGCCACAGGCAACGGCCACGTCCAATACTCGCACATCGGGAGAACGCAACATCCTTTTGGCACGGTCGAGCTTTTGGCGCAGAACAAATTGATGTGGCGTCGCGCCGGTTGACTTGCGAAACATCCGCGCGAAATGAGCTGTGCTCAATCCGACCGATTGCGCCATCTCGTCGAGACTCAAGTCGACTTCCATCTTCGCATGGACCAACTCTTTAATCCTTCGCAAGCGCGCTGAGCCGAGTCCGCCCCGGTATATCTGCACAGGACGATGCCTGACTGCATGACCGTTCACCAGCGTCACGGCCATCGCCTGTTCGACGGAATCCAGAAACAACCGCCCGCTTGGGAAACCGGCGACCATCTCAGCATGAACGGCCGCAACCATCGCACTCAGGCGCGGCTCGGCAAACTTGCGTGTAGCGTGCAGTTCTACCTCGCCGTAAGCTCCATCCGAGCTGGCCATCAGTGCCGCATCGGAAATACCGAGCTGCAGATGCGATACGTTCATGAGTCCGACCCACTCACCCACATGACGATCGCACAGTGCTAAGTCGCCCGCGGTGTAGTCGAACTTTTCCAGCGCGCAACGCTTCGATCCCCACTCAATTGAGCCGGGCCGCAACATCATTGCGAAAGCCTGATCGTGCCGTACCCAATGACGCGGCTCGGTGTCAGGGTCGGGGGAAAAGCGTTCAACTATCATTTTTACTCCATGCCTCGTGTTGTGAATAACGTCACACGCATCGAGGCGATTGAATCTCAGCGTCGCGCGGGCTCGAGCATTTCGACTAGGTTGCCGTCGGGCCTTCGAGTTAGGCCTACCTCCATCTGGTTAAACGCCGACGCTAAGCACGCCGCCATGCTGTCTCCTTTTTCGAATCGGGGGAATTGCCAGGAATGTGTAGCGAACCCCTTTCGGAAACCGCCGCTACCTCAGGCGCTTCCTACCAGTGATTCTCCAATTCGGGTCTGGGATTCGAAACTATTGATCCTACCGCATGACGGGCATGTGGGTTTCGATCCGGGCCGGACTCGATTGTCAAGCCAGAAACCAGGACAGCCGCACGGTGCAGCCGACACAACAAGTTCCGCAGTGAGCAGAACTCGAACACGCAGGCATGTGACAGAGGCGAGATCGATATCGCCATCACGTGCATCCTCTCGCTTGAGCGCAGCAGGAATCGCTAGACGAAACTTACACGATCCTGAAATATCCAGAACTTGAATTGAGCAATCACCTGGCAGAGAATTCGATGCTTCCTGTAGGCCTGAGTCGAAAGGACTCGATCCACATCGGCGACTCAACCCTCCGGGTTGTTGGCGTGAAGGCCACCAGCTGGTCCAGTGCGATCTCCCGATACAACCGAGCCACGTGTCCCGCTGCTAGTGGGTAGTGTGAAACAAAATGTTGCGCCGCACGGAGGATTGTCGGCAGCCCACAAGCGGCCCCCGTGCGATTCAACAATGGAGCGGCTGATTCGCAGTCCCATTCCCGTGCCGATGCCTCAAGCTCTCTATGTCATGGTCGGGGGACTGTACCTTGTGTCCGCAATCTTCTCCCACGCGGACATTAGCCCCTCAGGGCGGTGTTGCGACCGGCTTCGACGCCTTGAGGCTGAAGTCTGAGCGAAGCGTCGCACAAATAAAGATAGTAAACAGAGATGGTGGTTCCTCACGAGATAGGTCCGAGCGCTGCTTTCCTCACGCGGTCGCATGCTCGTCACGGGGAACTAAGCGTCGAGCAGGAATGACAATCTCGACGAGCGTACCCGGATTTGCGTTGGTCAGCCGCAAAGACCCGCCAAACTCCTTGGCGCGTTGCCTCATCCCTGCCAGACCAATGCCCAAACTGCCCGGTCGCATCTCGGCAATCTCTGGACCGACTCCCTTGCCATCGTCTCCGACCCGTACCATCACCTGCCCGTCTTGCTGACTCAGCGCAACCCAAGTCTTGCTTGCTCCCGAATGCCGGAAGACGTTGGTCAGGGCCTCCTGAATGACGCGGAAGACTGCAGTCTCCAAGTCGCTCGTGAGCCGTGGGAAATCACTAGGCTGCAAGTCGAATGATGTCGCAATGCCGCTGCGTTTTGTCAATCCGTCCAGGTACCACCGAACGGCTGGCAGCAGCCCTACCTCATCGAGCAACGGTGGGTGCAAGAGATGGGACATGCTGCGGACTTGCTGGATGGCGCGGGTCGCGATCTCACTTGCCTCGTTCACTGCCTGATCTTTCTTTTCAACCGATTTGTACTCAGGAATCTGCGCTAAGGTCATCGTGAGGGCAGCAAGCTCCTGCCCTAAACCGTCGTGCAATTCCCGAGCGATCCTCCGGTGCTCTTCATCCTGCATCCTTATCAAGCGGCTCGAAACGCTGCGTAACTCGCCATTCACCCGTTCCAGTTCTCGCGTCTTGCGATACAACTCCACGAACACTCTGACTCTGGCGCGTAATAGCCGGGGTACAATCGGAACGGAAATATAGTCCACCGCGCCTTGCTCAAAGCCAGTCAGGCGGTCGATGTCAGTGACGCGCACAGCGGAGATGAAGATGATTGCCGTTTTCTCAAAGCGGGGATGCTGTCGAATCGTGTGCGCCAATTCGAAGCCGTCCTGTACCGGCATGTTGACATCCAACAACACTACCGCGACGTCGTTCTTCAGTAGTTGTTCAAGGGCTTCGCGTCCGGAAGTAGCTTTGATCAAATTCTCGCCCAACTCACTGAGAATCACCTCATAGGTGAGTAGTTTGTCGGGGTGGTCGTCCACCATCAGGATGTTAACTTTTTCTGTGGCGCTCATGCGGTCCTCCGCGATGGCAAGCGCGGGGGAGGCTATTGCTCTGCAAAGCCTAACACAAGAAGGATTTAATGCTCTACAGAGTTTACTGTAGACGCAACCAGCGTAATGGGCCTTTGTTCCCTTATGCCTGACGCGGCTTTCGGTTTCGGCCTCAGTGCCGCACGGCTATCGCTTGCAGTCTCGACGATTTATGGCAACCTTGCCGTGAGTTTGATGGCGTTAGGCAAGATTGACGAAGCAGGAACCGTCCGGTCGGAAGCTGCCGGGAGAAACCTACAATCCGACTATCTGCTGCAAGTAAATTATTGGAGGGAGTTGCTTCGCGGCAACAGCGACGAGATGAAACGAGGGACAAAAAGAGGCAGCCGGTCTTTGTCTTGCACAAGCAGCGGTGCGGGAAGCGGAGATCGGAGATTACGCACGAGCCCGCGATTTGATTTCCAGGGCGCAGCATCTAACGCATGACCAGAATGTACTTACGTTGACTGCGCTCGTTATGGTTCAAATCGGTGATTTCGCGAAGGGGCGCATCTTGGCTGGGAAACTGGACAAGCAATATCCCTCGAACACCTTCATCCAGAAATATTGGCTTCCAGTCATTGGCGCCGTAGCTGAACTGCGACAGAACCAGGGGGCAAAAGCGGTTAGCCTCTTAAGCGCCGTTGAGCCGCTGGATTCAGCGGCACCCGACGAGTTTCCGACCGGCACTCTTTATCCTGCTTATGTGAGAGGTCGGGCCTATCTCGTGTTGGGCGATGGCAGAAAAGCAGAGGCAGAATTCCAGAAGTTAGTTGATCATCGTGGTCTGGTGCTGAATTTTCCTCTCGGGGCTCTTGCCCGATTGGGGCAGGCACGAGCTTACGTCTGCAGCCATGATTTCCTAAGAGCCCATGACGCGTATCTCGATTTCCTTCAGCTCTGGAAAGACGCCGATCCCGACCTGCCCATCTTCAAGCAAGCCAAGACAGAATACGCCGCTCTTCGCTAGCATTCCCTCCAGAGCGCCGTGGGATCAACGCGATACTGCAAACAACGCGGTCGTACGATCGATTTCCCTCCCGAGGATTGCCTTCTCTTCCATAATCACAAAAGACGGCCTTTGGCTCCTTGCCAACTCCGAATCAGGCAAGCTCTTCGTCGTAGATCTGGCCAGTGGAGCAGTTGCAAAAACGTTCGACACCCCGGATGTGCCCGTTTTACCAACCCCAGGAGAATTCGCGCTGGCACCAGACGGCATACACGCCTACGTGACCTGTCCCCAAGGCGGCACGATCGAGGTCCTGAATCTTAGAGACTCGAAGATGGAAGAGCCCATTCGGCTCACAAAAGGCGTGGACGGCATGGCTTGGGTACCTTCCGCCTCAGATTGAACTGCGTCCGGGACGGTAAAATTTCTCGTTGTGCGTACGGTGCTAGCCTCAGCAAAAACAAACGAAATGAGCCAACTGGACATTTACGAACATGCCCGACGCGATAACTAGCGTCACTCCAGATGGTTACTGGTGGGCGCTATAGGATTCGAACCTATGACTTCCACCGTGTGAAGATGGCACTCTACCGCTGAGTTAAGCGCCCAACCTGAATCAGCCGCTATATTGTAGCAAAGAAACAGTTTTTTCGTGGACCGAGTCCGTGATAGCCTACAGTTCGGCAGCCCCGGATCCCGCCCTGCGCGAGACGACGTCCGGGGACTTATTGCCAGAGCGGGATGCGAAACCGATTCAACCTCGCGAAAGTGCCCCTAGCCTCTTCTCCCGAGGGGAGTTCCCCGCCTTTGTCTGACCCCGGCGACGCGCAACTTTCCGATCCCGCCGGGGTTCAATCCAGTGTGAGCAGCGTTGCCGTAAATCGCGGTTTCCTCCCGATGGCAGGCGTGGCGTCACATGCCGCAACGAAGAGTGCGGACACCCAATCCGCCGAGGGATTGAGCGATGCACAAATCATGCTGCGGGTGAAGGACGGCGATGATTCCGCCTTCGAGTATTTGGTGCAGAAGTATCGCCGTCCTATGTTGAGCTTCATGTATCGCATGGCTCACAATACTGCCGTGGCCGAGGATCTGGCTCAGGAAGTTTTTTTGCGGGTGTACCGCTCGCGCGAGAAATACGAAGCCAGCGCAAAGTTTACGACCTGGCTGTATCGTATCGCAAGCAATCTGGCCGTAAACCACGCGCGCGATACCCGGCACCAGCGGCCGGAGAATACCGTCAGCCTGGACGAGCCGGATCAGGAGTCCGGGTTGACGATGGATTTGCCGGACAACTCTCTTACCGCAGAAGAGTCGATTGTCAGGCGAGAGCGCTTGGCGGCCATCCGGCAACGGGTGGAAGCGCTGCCCGAGCGGCAGAAGATGGCGCTCATCATGCATAAGTATCAGCAGATGGATTATCGCCAGATCGCAGAAGTGTTGAAGCTGAGTGAATCCGCCATTAAGTCTCTGTTGTTCCGCGCTTATGAAACGTTGCGCGTGCAACTGAAAGAGTTTGTATGAAGGAAGTCGTCATGAAATGCAGTGAGATTTGCGAACTGATGCCGGACTTGGCCGCCGGATTGGGCGAGCTTATGCCCGAAGTGAATAAGCATCTCGAGGGCTGCGCTGGTTGCGCTGACAAGCTGAATGAGTTCCGCCAGACCATGGCTCTGTTGGATGAATGGCAGGTGCCGGAACCCTCGCCGTATTTCGACGTGCGGCTCCACGCTCGTCTGCGCGAGGAGGCGGCACGGCAACCCGCCGCTTGGTGGCAGTGGGTGCGCAAGCCTGCGCTGGCCGTTTCTCTGGCAGTTCTGATGGTGCTGAGCGTCACTTTGTTCCGCACCGATGCTGGCCGGAATTCGTCACCGGACGGACCGAGAGCTATGGCGGCCGCACCGGGAACGGCTGTGGGCGACTTGCAGGCGTTGGATAAGAATAGTGATTTGTATTCGGATTTTGAAATTCTCGACGATCTGCAAGCCCAGCAGGACGTGGACGTTAATCCGTAATCGAGGCGTTTGGAAATTCAGTGCAGGAAAGTTGGGGGGAAAGTGCGGGGGAATCTCATAACCGGAAGGGTTGCGATAGCGGCTCTTGCGCTGTCGCTAACGGGGGTTGTTCCGTGCGTGGCCCAGGGCGGTCATCCGGCCGAGAAACACGCCCCGCATCCGGTTCCCCGTCCTCCAAGATCTCAGCAGGGTGGACATTCCGGGCAGTGGTTGCGCCAACATAACAATTTGCCGCCTGAACAACAGAGAAAGGCGCTGCAAAATGATCCCCAATTCCGCAGTCTTCCGCCCCAACAGAAGCAGCATTTGCAAAACCAGCTTGATCGTTTCAACAGCTTGCCACCGCAGCAGCGCCAGCAAGTGCTGAATCGCATGGACACCTTTGGTCACCTGACGCCGGAGCAGAAGGACACGGCGCGGCAACTGCATTCGCAAATGCAACAACTCCCGGAGCAGCGTCGTCAGGCAGTGCGCAATGCCATCCAGGCATTGCGGGCGATGCCTCCGCAAGCCCGCCAGCGTCAGATCGACAGCGACGCTTACAAGCGACAGTTCTCACCTGAGGAGCGAGGCATTCTGGGTGGTGCTTCCAAGCTGCCCCTGGCGCCGGCTGGACCCAACGGAACTCAGTCGCCGGAAGAATAGGCATTCACGATTTTCCACCACAAAGATTTCTTTGCCACTCTGTGGTTAGAGCGCTGCAGGGCGGTTACTGGAATCTTCGAGCGACGAGTTCAGGCAGTTGTTCTTCGAGTTTCCGCGCCAGCCAAGCCTGCCATTCGCTGCTCAGGTCGGAAGATAGAAATTGAAATGACAAGCCGGACTGTCCTTTGTCATTGGTCCAGCACACTTTGCACTCCACCGTCATGGCGATTCGGGGTTCGGTTACGGTGAATTGCATGGTCACCTCGGAGCCGGGCATCAGCGGAGTTGACCCGATAAATGCTATGCCGCGTTCGCTGACATTCACCGTCTTTCCGAAAACTTCTGATTCCCCTTTTCTGCGGGCGGCTGCCGGAATGGAAATCGGATAACGGAAGTAGCGCCGGCGTTCCCGAACAATCAATCCGTAGGCAGCTTGAAAAGTGTGTCGAACCGAGTCGAATGTCAGCGGTCTTTCGAGTGCAAAACTCGAACCCGCTTTCAGGGCGTAGGCGGTCTCGGCGCTGCTGCGCGTAATGGCAAAGGTAATCGCGGTTCTATTGGAAGGCGAGCTGCGCAGTTGCTGAAGGACGGTTGTGGCCTGGTTCCCAAGCGAAAAATCAATGACGGCGACTTCAAGTTTGCTATGGTTCACCCGGTCCAATGCATCTGGGACTTTAACGCAAACCTCGACCGACAATGCTAGTTCTTGCATGGCCTCGGCAAGCTGCCGCGTGGCGACTGCATCTTCGGAGACGACCAAGGCTGTGCCGATGAGTTTCGCGGTGGAGGTTTCGGTCATTGAGAGCTCCCTTCGTTAGGCGGACTTGCGCCCGTTTTGCTCGTGACATTCTTGTTCTCTTGTTTGGGAATTGCGCTTTGATTTCAGCAGGTCTTGGAGTTGACGAATCTGCTTAACATTCAGCGCAAACGTAGTCAACGCACCGGCCCCAGCCCCGAGCAGAAAGAGTCCCAATGCCACCCCCAAGTCCACGGTGTGGATCTCCTACCTTGTTTTCTTGCCGCATGAACCCTCTGCCTGGAGAACATCCTGACGCCGCTTTCGCCAGTGACAGGACACATCAGAAACGCCGTATTCTTTACACAGCACGCAGGATATAGAACACATGTTTATGACATGTTTCTTGAGCAGGCTGAACGCGGGTTCTATTTTTTTACGAATTCCGGATAACACTGCCGACGGAAGGAATCCGTCGAAAGACAATCGAGGCGCCAGAACACTGTCCGATCGCCCGGATTCAGGATCCGAAACTCTCGGTAGCCGGGGCGATCTCCGCGGGACAATACGAACACGAACCTCGACGATCACCAGGAATTTCGCGCGCCCGTCATCAACCGCGAAACCGGTGCGTCTCATCACAACTGCGATGCATGCGAGTGCGCGCCTGTTACAAAAACCGAACACGGTCTTCCGTATTCAAGCGCATGTCGAGCCTCACTTGCAGAACAGTGACTGAGAACCAAGAATCGGGAACTGTTATCATCCTTCGGCACATGCATCCGATTATTCTGAGTCTGCTCTTGGGCTTAACCGCCGCTGCCGCCAACATCTTCGGCGGCGCGATTATCGTCCAGAAACACTGGGACCGTTCCTACCTCAGGTATTTTGTCGCTTTGGGGGCGGGATTCATGCTGGCCACGGCTATCGTCGAGGTCTTCCCTGCCGCCCTCGAGTTACGCGGGAAAAGCGCCGCATTTCTCGTCCTGGTGGGCTACCTGATCATTCACTTCTTCGAGCACACCGTAACCACTCACTTCCATTTCGGAGAGGAAACTCACACCGACCAATTTGTCGACACCCACAAGGGATATTCGATTCTAATTGGCTTGACCATTCACACATTTTTCGATGGCATCGCCATTGCGTCCGGCTTTCTGGTTTCCAACTGGCTGGGATGGATTATTTTTCTGGCCATCTTCCTGCACAAGATTCCTGAAGGATTCACCATCACCTCGGTCATGCTGGCGAGCGGGCAGAGCCGCCGTGTCGCCTGGGGCGCGTCCGTACTGCTGGGTGCGGCAACATTTGCAGGCGTGGCGACAATGGCGCTCTTCCGGCACCAAGTTGGCTTTGGACTTCCGTTGTCCGCGGGAGTGACGATCTATGTCGCGGCCTCCGACCTTATACCCGAAGTAAACCGCGAGCCGGGGGCAAAGATGGCTCTGGTCGTCTTTCTAGGGGTTGGATTGATGTTTCTGCTGGATCTCTTCTTCCACGCTCACTAACCGCTAATCCACGCTGTGTTTCGCGGTGTAGCCTTCGCGCGCGATCACCGAATATTTCAGGTCTTTCCCCTTCTGATCCTTAATCTTGAGCGTGCCTCCATCCGGGGCGATCACTTCTACCTTCAGTTTGCGGTAGGTGCCATCAAGCTTGGGGTTGGTGGGATGATAAGCAATGCTGTACTGATTGCGAATATCGCCACCGATCTGGTGGAAAATCTCCGGAAACTCCGCCTGAAATCTTGGAAAGTAAGCGCGGCCCCCGGTCAAACGCGCAAACGTGTTCATCTCGTTGTCGGCCTGGAGGTAATCCATTTGACCAACCGGAATGCCCATTCCGTGTGGCGCCGCCCCGCCGCGGGCGTCAAAATATTCTCGTATCGCCCATCCCACGCTGATCGGGAAGATCGTCACGTCCTTCGTAGTTTTGATCTTCTTAGTAATCTGATCCAAGTTCAGCTTGCTGAAAGTGTCGACTCCGGTCGTGATCAAAATGACGTACTTATGCCCTTCGATCCGGTCTACCCGGTCCAGCGTGTCATAAAGAGCGTCAAACAAATTGGTCTCTGAAAAACCTGGAATTCGCAACTGGTTCAGCGCACCATACGCCTCTTTCTTGTCCTGCGTGAAGTCCGCCAGGATGTAATCCTTCATATCGTAAGAAATCACTGCCAGCCAGTCGTCCTTTTTCAACGTATTTACGAAGGAGTACGACGCGTGCAGGATGTCGCTCATGAAGTAATAATCCCCGGCCGCAAACTCAACCAGCAGGACAGCTGTAATCGGCGCTTCCGAGATGGTGAAGTTGCTGATAGCCTGTGGTGAGCCATCTTCAGAAATACGAAAATTCTCCTTCTTCAGGTTGGAGATAAACTGCCCATCTTTGGTCGTGACCATCACTGGCACTTCGACTACGGGGACATCCACGCGGATGGAGTAGTCCGGCATGCCCTCGATCTTTTTGGGCTTCTCCGTTCGGGGCTGCGGTGGAGGCTCATCCTTCTTCCTGGGAATCGCATAGGGACCGACGTCGGACTGCGGGCCACCCGCTGCATCCGGCGGCTCCTGGCCTTTGGGTGGCGGAGAGGACCCTTGATCCTGCGCAACCGACGACGCCAGGACGCTTCCAACCAGAATCAACAATAGTGACAAGCGGCCCAGAGAACCTCGAAACACCCGGTAAAAGCCCGATCCACCGCACTCGGACGCCCGCCACAGTCGACGTAAAAACATTTGATCTCCTCGGAAAACCTTATGCTAGTATAGACGCAGAGCTTCGCGATTGGGATGTTTGCTCGGCTTTCACTAACCTCTCCTTCCCTGCAAATCGCGAACAAAGCACGAGTGTCATTTGTTTTGAGGACCTGTTGGCGGTCTTCGGGGAAAAGTGCGGGTGAATCTGTAATGAAACGGGCGATCCTCGTTCTTGTTGTTCTGACCTTTCTACTGTCTTTCGCTGCTCAAGCGCAAACTCCCAAGCCGGTTGAGACCATTCCGATCGAGCAAATCCACGCCGGAATGCGAGGCGTAGCCTACACCGTCTTTCAGGGCACGAAACCCGAATCCATGGATGTCGAGGTGCTAGGCGTCCTGACGAATTCGAATGGTCCCAAGGGTGACGTCATCCTGATTCGCCTCGGCGGGGCCAAGGCAGAATACACCGGCGTGGTTGCCGGAATGAGTGGCAGCCCGGTATACCTGAACGGCAAGCTGGCGGGCGCGGTTGCGTTCCGCATCGGCGAGTTCTCGAAAGAACCAATCGCCGGGGTCACTCCGATTGCGGAGATGCTCGAGATCAGCGCTCTTGATCGCAATCCAGCCTCCGCGCCAATTGAAGCCACATCCGTTGCCCGCACTCCGAGCAAAACCGCAGGCCCGGGCGTTGCAACGCCGCTTTCACAAGATTCTGGCAATCGTGGTTTCACCAACTATCTCCGACCTATCGAAACCCCGCTGGTATTCAACGGATTCTCCGAAGATGCCGTGCAACGCTTCGCGTCCCAATTTTCCGCCGCTGGAATCGTGCCGGTAATGGGCGCAGGATCAGTCAGCAATGCTAAGCAGCCTGAGCCCATGGAACCGGGCTCAGCGGTAAGCGCGATCCTCGTTCAAGGCGACATGAACATCGCGGCCACCTGCACTGTAACTTACATGGACGCGCAACACCTCCTGGCGTGCGGCCACCCGCTGATGCAATTCGGCATGGTGGATTTGCCCATGACCAAGGCGACGGTGCTCGCGACACTGCCCTCGCCGCTCAATGCTTTCAAGATTGTCAACGCAACAGAAACCGTGGGCGCATTCGTGCAAGACCGCCACAACGGTATCCTGGGTGAGTTCGGAAAGAAGCCGGAAATGATTCCGGTCACGCTCACCATTCACGGCGAATCCGCCGACAAGCAATTCCACTACGAAATCCTGAACAACGCCCGCCTAAGCCCAGTGGCAATGATGGCCACAGTGTTTAATGCATTGCATGGGGTGAACGAGTACGGCGAAGAAACCACTTACCGCATGAATGGAAGCATCAGCGTCGACGGGTACCCTGCGGTGACGATGCAAGACATGTTCGCGGCCGTCGATGGTGGGCAACCCGGAGCCATGCTGGCCGCGATCTCGCTAGGTGAGCGCTTCAGCCGCATCTTCGACAATCCCTACAGCGTGCCCGCGATTCATGGTGTGCAACTCGATTACAACATCGTCCGCGAACGCCGCTGGGCCCGTCTTGAAAGCGCCCGCACCGACATCACCGAAGCGCGACCCGGCGACGATATTACGATTGAAGCCATGCTCCGCCCCTACCGCGGCGAAGGCGTGGTGCAACAGATTCCCATCCACATTCCCACTTCGACTTCCAAGGGACCGCTGCGAATTCTGGTGAGCGACGGTGACACCCTCGACCATTTCCGCCGCGGCTCATCGCTGCTCGGACGCAAACTGGATCTAGCCGCCACCATCGCCTTCCTGAACAAGGAACACGTCAACAACCGCGTCTACGTTTCGCTGCTCGAAGCCGACCCCGAAGCCATGATCGCCGACAAAGTCATGCCCACGCTCCCACTCTCGGTTATGAACGTGATGGACGGCATGCGCGGCACCCAGGACATGCTAGTCTCAAGCGAGTCCTCGGTAAACGAAGCGGCAACCGCCCCACTCGACTACGTGGTGGCTGGCGCCCAGGTACTCACCATCAACATCAAGTAGCCGTCGGTAAAGAAATCGGAAAACAAATCTCTACGGCCACGGCGTTGAAGATTGAATGTGGGTCTACGAAGATAAGCGCTAATTCTCGCGACCCAGCAGCCTCGGCTCCGCCTTGGGTGTAGCGTCGGTGGTTCGCGGCCTGGTGCGCGGGACCTTTCCACGCTTGAGAGCGTAAAGAGTCAGCTCAACGCGGGTGGAGACTCCGAGTTTTTCGAAAACCCGGAACAAATAATTCTTGATGGTGTGCTCGCTCAAATCCAGACGCTCAGAAATCTGACGATTGCTGAATCCTTCGGCCACCATGTGAGCGATCTCTTCCTCGCGCTTGCTGAGCGGACGCGAGCTGGGCAATCCCCGCGATTCGATGGGCATGGGGTCGACCAGTGCTTCCAGCACGAACCCGAGTTCCACGGAACTGGCCCACACCTGGCCTCCGTGCACACAACTGATGCATTTGCACAGAGCCTGAAACGAATCTGATCGGGCGAAAATACCGTGCGCGCCACACCGGAACGACTCCACCACCAGGTTCCGCTGCAATGTGTCCAGCAAGACCACAATGCCCACCTCGGGATGGAGGTCCCGAATTTCGCCGACGAAGCGCAGTCCTTCGAGGGGATCCTGCGAGAAGCTGGAGCCAATCAGCAGCACATCAAATCGATCCCGGTCCAGCGCCAGCACAACTTCTTCAGGGGTCGCAGCTGCGGCCGCGTCGTAGCGCCCGGTAAGGAGCAACGCATCCACCACCAGTTGGCAACTCATGGCCACAGCATCTGCCACCAGGACCTTGGTCCTGACATACGAATTGGGAACGGATTCCAAGACAGTGAACACGCAGTTTATGGGGGAGAAAGCCTAGAAATGCTACCCGCAATCGCGCATCATCACAAGGAGTCGTCCGACTCCTTTTTGTGTTTTTTTAGTGACGATATTGGCGTAGACGTCTAATTACCGTAGAATCAGTGGATAGTCGCACACCAATGAAGTTTAGGCTCATTTTGCACATGCCCCGAACCCCAGACATTCGGCTCTATGACTTTTATCCTCTTGTTCACCAGCTACCTTTCGGGCACAGTGTAAAGGAGACGGATCTCACTCCGACCCCTTCGGATGTCCACCGTCCAGGGATTCTTTGTTTCAACTACGACATCATCCAGTGCTCATATCACAAGCGTTTCTGGCTCGCTGCTCAGCCAGCTTCCGCGGAGGGCCTCGTCATTCATGCGCACGGCTGAAATGGTAGGAGAGCGCCATGTATGAGAAGTATTTCGGATTGCGGGAACAACCGTTCGGCGTAACTCCGGACCCGCGATTCCTGTATCTCAGCGCGGCGCATCGAGAGGCGCTAGCCTCCTTGTATTACGGCATCGAAGCCAATCGTGGATTTTTGGGCCTGATCGCCAAACCCGGCATGGGCAAGACTACGATTCTGTTTCATCTGCTGGAGAAATTTCGCAGTTCGGCGCGCACCGCGTTCCTGTTCCAGACTCAGTGCACCTCCCGCGAATTCATGCGTTTCCTGCTGGCTGAATTGGGCTACGAAAGTGATGGCAACGACTTCGTGCGCATGCACGAGGAATTCAACCGGCGCCTGCTGCAAGAAGCCCGGGCTGGCAATCGCTTTATTGTCGTCATTGACGAAGCACAAAATCTAGAGCCTTCGGTGCTCGAGACCGTTCGGCTGCTTTCAGACTTCGAGACCCCCAGAGCAAAGTTGATGCACATCATCCTGGCGGGACAGCCCGAACTGGCCGACAAGTTAGCCAGCCCCGGATTGGCTCAGCTACGCCAGCGGGTTTCCATTGTGCATGGTCTCGAACCGCTCTCTGTGGGAGAAATCAAGAACTACATTGACCATCGGCTTCGCATCGCCGGTTACGAAGGCGCTCCGCTGTTCGCTCCTGGGGTCTATGCGGACATTGCAAGATTCACCCAAGGCATTCCCAGGAACATAAACAACTTCTGCTTTAATGCGCTTTCCCTGACCTGCGCCATGCGGAAGAAAATCGTTGACTCCGAAGCGGTACAGGAAGTGATCGGCGACCTGGATATCACGAAACTCACCTCCGAACCTTCTCCAGGCCCTTTGCCCGATTTCCTGGACGTATCCTACCCGAGCGGTCGGCAGCCGGCCGTCGCTCCAAATGGCCAAAACAATCACGAGATTTTGAGTCCAGCAGAAGCTGCTGCTTACATGCAGCAGGTCGCTATGAAGCTGAAGAACTGGCAGGATTCTCTGGATAAGACAATCAACAACCAGCGGCTCGGACGTCCGGTTCGAGCTCATACGGACATAGAGCCGTCCTAGCAGTTTCGCCTGAAGGAATTGGTTTTTTGGGGTGGCGGGAGCGCCCTTGCCCCATGAAGGTTTGCCGCACCACCTGCGGCTTTGCACCGCCTGGACCGGCGCGGCGCCCCTCCCCACACAAGCAAAAGGGACTATGCCTTAGCCAAGCTCGATACGTCAGCTGGCCGAAATTGTGACAGAGGTGATCCTACGACCTTATTCGGCGCAACCGAAGGCAACTTCTTCCCGTTGCCCACCTTTTCGGATTCCGTAATGCCGGCCGCGCCGCCCAAGCTGTAAGCGTAGAGGACTACCTCTACGCGCTTGGAAACTCCCAGCTTGTCAAAGATGCGGAACAGATAATTCTTCACCGTGTGCTCGGTAAGGCCCAGTCGCTGCGCAATCTCGCGGTTCGACAAGCCCTCGGCCACGCAACGCACAACCTCGACCTCGCGACGGGAAAGCAAGGCAGCCCCACGTGAGTCCGTCACCCGTAGAGGCAGCGCTTCGCCGAGTGCCTCTAATAAGTAGCGCAGTTCTTTGCTGTTCGCCCAGATTTGCCCTTCACTGACGCACTGGATGCACCTCGCGAGCGACATCAGCGATTCACTGCGGCAGAAAACGCCACGGGCTCCGGTGCGAAACGCTTCCACAACCTGGCTGCGTTCCGAGCTGTCGAGCAGCATCACCACGCGAGTCTCGCCGTGGAGGGCTCGCAGTTCGCGTGCTACGTCGAACCCTTTTCGCTTATCGTCGTCGAGTTCCGCGCTGACAACCACCACGGCCGGTTTTTCCCTGACCACCGCAGCGATAAGTCCGCTCGCGTCCGACGGTGGATCCAACACCTCGAAACGTTTGTCGCGCTCCAGCGCCGCAGCCAAAAGTTGGCTGTTCATTCTAGTAGCGTCTGCGGCCAGCACTCGGATCACTTCAGAAACATCGGGTAAGGCGATAGCGTGAGCCATAAGGACAGAGACCTTGTGTCTGGAGGGTTCCCCCAGACTGAGCATTCCGTTAGATCGCCCCTCTGAGACAAACCCTCCGCAAAAGGTTTGGGCTTGGCCAGAAAGGCAAAAACAGCAGTTGTAGTTCAAGGACTGGTCACAAATGCACGGAGGAGAATGCCCAACCCCAACCAGCCGCCACCCCGGCGACTGACTATCGAGACTTTAGTCTCATAACTATACAGGGTAAATGGCACTTTCGTGCCATAAAAGAATAGACAATTTGTACCCCTAACGCTCTCGTTAACTAGTTGAATACAAGCCACTAAACGTGTGTGCAAGGGTTTGCAGTCATGATCAGGGTTGTTCTCGGAGTCTGAAAACGGGACAACTGGCCCTAATGAGGAATCGGGGCGAGGCTCGTGGACTTTTGTGCTCGTCCCGATAAATATTTAATTCGAATCTAGTCCGAACCCACGCTCCGCCATGCGCACGATTTCACGCCCGATGGGAAGTGAAGCGGTTGCTGCTGGAGACACAACATTCCATACGTGCAGCATGCTGTGCGAACACATGAATTGAAAGTCATCGACTAATGATCCGTCACGACCCACGGCGGTCGCGCGTACGCCCGATCCGTCTGGCACCAGGTCAGAACTAGTGATTTCAGGCAGCAGAGTCTGCAGCACACGCACGAAAGCCGGCTTGTGGAAGGAGCGGTAAAATTCTCCGGCGCCGCTGCGCCAGTATTTCGCAGCCATTTGCCAGAAACCGGAATACGCGAAAGTAGTGGCTGCATCCTGCAGGCTAAAATCAGTTCGCCGGTAGCCTTCTCGCTTAAATGCCAGCACTGCGTTGGGTCCGGCATCAACGCCGCCGCCAATGCGGCGCGTGAAGTGCACGCCCAGGAAAGGGAAACGCAAATCGGGCACAGGATAGATCAACCCGCGAATCAGGTGCTCTCGTTCGCGGACCAAATCGTAATATTCCCCACGGAATGGCACAATCCTGACTTCGGTTTTTTCACCCGCCATGCGGCTTACGCGATCGCTGTGCAACCCGGCGCAGTTAATCACATATTTTGTTTCCAACGATCCGCGGGAAGTTTCGACGACGGTTTCTCCAACCCGCCGCGTAATGCCCGTGACTTCGGTTCCGGTGTTTACATTTCCACCGTGCGCGACGATCAACTCCGCGTACTTTTCGCACACCGCTACATAGTTGGTGATTCCCGTGCCTGGTACGTGCAGCCAACCCGCGCCGCCGCAGTGGGGTTCGATCTCGCTCACCTGTGCCTTATCCAATAATTTCAAGCCGGCAATTCCATTGGCACTCCCCCGTTCCAGTAATCCTTGAAGCCGCGGAATTTCTTCCGCACTGGTGGCGACGATGATTTTGCCGCAGATCTCGACCGGAATCGCATGCTCGCGGCAGAACGCAACCATCGCCGCGGCACCTTCGACGCAGAACTTCGCCTTCAACGAACCCGGCTTGTAGTAGATTCCAGAGTGAATCACGCCGCTGTTATGCCCACTCTGGTGACGGGCCACGCGATCTTCCTTTTCCACCAGCACCAAGCGCAGCTTCGGGAACGAGCGGCAAGCCTGCATCGCAGTCGAAAGGCCCACAATTCCGCCGCCGATAATCACCATGTCAAAGCGCTGATCGGGCATGTGTAAGTGCGCGTCGAGCAGAACTCGCACGTGTCGCTAACAAGATAAACAGAAAAGACGCACAGAGAGCAAACGAGGCGCGAGAGGGACTGCAGACGTGAGTGTCCGTAAACGCTCAATACTCATCCGGCATTAGCACTGCAGTTCGCAATTCGCCTATACCTGAAGCCAGCCTGCCGCTAGTTAACCGTCAACTGCATCTGCGCTGACTGTTGCGGTACCGAACTTACTGTAGCGGTCACAGTCATTGTATAGGTTCCGGAGGGCGTCCCCGCCTGCCCATTTCCACCTGTCCCGTTGCCTTGAAGGCCGCTGCCGCAAGCAATTTCTAACCAGAGTACGGGAACCACCAGCATAAGCAGCCAGGGAAGCGTAAATCGCCTTCGTTGTCTGCCACTTCGTTTTACTCCCCCGCTGAAAATGATCAACCCGGGCAACAAAAGCCATAGTGCATAAAGGCCGCGCGCCGGATGTGCCACCGCGATAACCGGAGCGACGGTTGTGATGGTGAACGTTACATGAGTATCGCCACTCCCTTTATTCACCTGTGTCGAACTGAGCGTGCACGTGCTCAATGGCGGGCAGTTATTGGAATATGCCAGGGTAACATTATTGGGAAACGTTCCTCCCGACGGCGTCAGATCGAGATCATAAACCGCCGGCTGTCCGGCTGGCAGCGACTCGATGGCAGGGTTGGGTCTCATCGTGAAACTGAAGTGCGAACCCGACGCACCGGTTGACGTAAATCCCGCAAGGAAGGAGTGAGTGGTTTTGTTGGAATCCGTCCCCACCGCCGCAACATTGAAGTTGTATGTCTGATCCACGTCGCTGCTTACCGTCACTGTGAACGGCGCAGGCGGCGCAGGACTCACCGTGGGCACAAGGCTACTGGGAGAAACTGTGCAGCTTGGAGGGTGGCCCGATCCGCAACTCAGATTTACCGGGCTGTTATAGCAGTTCGTGCCCTGCAGAGTCCCGTTAAAGATCGCCGCCGTATTCACCGGAGCCGTCTGCGCAGCCGGTGTGACGTCCAGTGTGAAACCCGGTGTGGTGTAGGAGGTTGCAGTAAAGGTCACGGGAAACTGATGCGAGGTCGCTAACGGGTCAGTGCCCGCTGCCACAATGTTGAAGTTGTATGTCCCGCAGACATCGCTGCCTGCCGTCACAATGAACGGTGCGCCGCTTGCCGTCGGTACTACGCTTGCCGGTGCGGCTGAGCAGGTTGGCGGAGCGCCTTGGCCGCAGCTCAAATTCACAGAGCTGTTGTAACTGTTGAGCGAAGTCAGCACTCCGTTGAAATTTACGGTGCTGTTCACGTATGCCTGCAGCGAAGGATTGGTAATCACCAGCGAGTAATCCAGCGTGATCGTCAGAGACAAACTCTGCGTCTTCGTAGGACCGTTCGTCACCGATCCGGCGATGGTGATTGGTACTGTGCCCGCGGTTGCGTTCGAACTTGTACTTACGGTCAACGTGATTGCAACCGGACTGCTGGCAGTCGGATTCACCGAACTTGAAGGCAGGAAGTTGCAGGTAGCTCCCGAGGGTAAATTCCCGCAGGACAGATTTACTGTGCCATCGAAGGATCCTTCTCCCATGACCTGGAACAAGACGGGTCCGGAAACACTTGACGGAGCAACCGTGATGCTCGCGGGCGAAGGAGCCGTCAAATTGAAGTCCACAATTTTCAACGTAAAAGCAGCATCGTTCGTGACTCGGTCGGGGTCGGTTCCAGCGCCGTGAAGATCGAAGCTGTAATCGCCGGGCGCGTTGCCCGGGCTCACCGTAGCGGTAAGTGGCGTTCCCAAGGGCGGCGGACCCGGAGGGTTTACAAAGCTTGGGATCACAAAGCAAGTGGAAGCCGGAGTACAACTCAAGTTCACGCGATAGCTGTAGCCGCCCAGAGCGGTGATAGCACCGTTGAACAGGGGCGGCGTTTGCCCCGCAAATATTGTGATCGGGGTGTTGGAAATAGATATTGAGAAGTCCGGCGTCAGCGGGAACTCCCACACTCCGCGTCCGTAGGTGGACGCTCGCAGTAACTTGGTCGAGTCGGAGCGTGTAAATATGCCGAGCGCAGTCACCGCAACATTCGGAAGATATCCCGCTTGCCCACTGTTCGGCGCCGGCCCGAGTTCCTGCCAGCTCGCACTGGCAGTGAAGCTCCAGAAAACTCCTACATCGGTGGCCACGTACACTCTCCCGGGAACTCCAGTCGCGCCGGGATCGACCACGACAGCATTCACCGGCGCATCGGGAAGATTGGCGGTAAAGTCGGTCCACGAAAATCCGCCATTGGTTGTCTGCCAAACGTGGGAAGTGGGAAAGCTCGTGGTGCTGAAGCCCATGATGCCGACGAAAGCTGTAAGGCCGGATACATCCGATGTATCCATGGCAATGCCGGAAATCGGAAAGTTGTTGGGATTGATTGAAGCGGTTTGGTCGACCCAACTCGAAAGCCCGTTTGCGACGTTCGCACTTGCCCACACGTGGCCGCCGAGCGGGACGGTGGGGATGAGGGGTCCGAAGCCGTCGGTGCCAGCATATATGTGGGTGAAACCGTTGAAGTCCACAGCGGCGGCCAGCGATCGTACAAGGTTAATCTCGCCCCCGGTGCAGGTGCCGTCACCTCCGGTTTCAAAACTGTGGCTTAGCACCGAGTAGGTCCCTCCGCCTCCGCTGGGCCCCCGCCACACCCGGCACGTGCCTAGGATCAGTTGAGAGGGGTCGCTGGGCTGGAAGATATAGGGCGGATAATACGCACCCGTGTCCCCGCCCACGCTTGCGCTGCTGACCACTGGATTGCTTTGGAAATCCTGGGTGTGACAACTAATTCCATTCGAATTGGTGCAGCTGAAAATATTGACCCCTGAAATCGCATCCGGAGGGTTGGAGACGAACCATTCTTCTTCATTATTAGGGTTGATCTGACTGTAACCACCATCCCCAGCATTCACATTCTGCCAACTACCGCCGGTCGACTGTGTGCCCGCCGATCCGTTTCCCTGGGTCCCCCCAAGAATTGCGCTGGCGTCGTTGAGAGCCTGAGAAAACGAAACAAACTGGGTCATCGATCCCAGCGTCATGTTCAAACTGTCGAATGGATTAGCGCCGCCGCAGGTCCCTGTCTGCAAGCCGTAGCCATCCAGCGCGCGGTAGATTCCGCCATCGTTGGCGAAGTACATCACGTCCTGCGCGCTGCGGTTAATCAGGAATGACACGCCATGCTGGGCAGGATGAACCATGGCGATTGAGCTGCACCCGTACGCGTGCGTCAGGTTCAGAAACGTATTCGATCCCGCACCGTTGCAGGTCGGAGATGTGCTCGTGATCTCGCACTTGTAAAGATTAATGGTGCCAGCGTACAAATCAGTGACTCCGCTGCTGCCATTCGGCACCGCGGCGAGCTCCAGATTGTAGGTCCCTTGCTCAGTTCCACAACCGGCTTGGTCGCCGCAATTGATAATGCCCGCGTCGTTGATCTGAATCCACGAATTACCGCCATCAAGCGATGTCCAGATGCCTTGATCGAAGTCATTCGCGTCCACGTACCAGGCATACATCTCTTTGCGGCCGGGAACGACGGCAATCTCGCCACGATAAATCGGACAGCTCGACGAACTGGGATTCGCAGGACACGCGCTTGCGCTCAGGCCGCCGCCGGGTTGACTGGCCATGCGAGTCCAATGGATGCCATCGCTCGACGAGTAAAAACCGTGATAGCGCAGCGCGGCAAAGAACTGTCCCGTCCCCGCGTTGTAAACAACAGAACTCGCCGAACCCGGCGCTGTTGTTACCGTACTGTCGCTTACGTTTGCATAGTTCCAGGAATTTCCGCTGTCCTCTGAATAGTAGAGTCCAAGATTCGCAGTCAGCGGATCTGCGAGGCCTTCGATAATTCCTTCCGCGGCCCCTGCGGTAGCAGCCAATGCCAAGTTGGGAGAACTGCTGCTGAACGCAATTTTGCTGAATCCCATTCCAGCGAACGATCGCGTTCCGGAAGTATCTGAAGGAATGAGGGTCCAGGTCGCACCGGCATCTGGAGATCGCAGAATACCCAATCCGTAGTAAGAATCGGCCGAACTGTTGGTTTCTCCCGTGCCTACCAGAATCAAACTGTTGCTCGCGTTCGTCTTTCCTGGCTGAATAGCGATTGCGCCTACCGCCAGCGTAGGCTGGTTGTCGATGAGAGCGGTCCAGATGACGCTCGACGAAGTTTTCGTAACTGCCTGGGTAGCATTGGTGGACTTCCAAACTCCGCCATACGCGCCGCCGATGTAAAGCGTATTCCCAGTCGGATCGGCGGGATCAATTGCAACCGCAGTCGCGCGCCCAGAAACCCAGCCGTAGTCGTACTCGCCCACGCCGCTTGCGTCCGATGCCAAACGCGCCGGTCCGAGCGGGCTCCAAACCACGACGGAGGATGGCGACGAATCACCTTCCACGTTCTGTGCCCGCGCCAGACCCGAAGTCCTCATTCGCATCTTCTGCAAGTAAGCGCGATAACGCTGCGCCGCGCCAACAGCCCCAGGCGAACTGCGCCCGCGAAGAAACCACTGTTCACGCAAGACTCTCCGTTCGCGCGCTTCGCGTTCGGTAGGTTTCGATTGTGAGAAAGCGGATTTCACGGAACCTACGAGGCCGAGCAACAGCAGGCATAGCACAAGCCAATGTAGGCGCGGACGGCCTCGCTCGTGCTTTCGATCCCAGTGATCAGGCTTACCCTGCAACTGCCTCAAGGCTCTGCGCATCTGCGATCTTCCTTACGCCACCTTGGAAGGAAATAGAGAACCGGATTTGTCAGGCGTAATTTTTCCTAGTTTGACCAGACGGGCGACAATCGAAGGCACGGTCCGGTTGTGGGCCTTCGCGATTTCCTGGAAGTCCATTCCTTTGCGTAATTCCTCGCAAACCTGTTGATCCTCCGCATGCGCCCAATACCTCCCCGCACTCGCCGGCTTCTTGAGTTCCCGCTGCTGCTGAGTGACAAGAGCCGCCAATGCCCGGTTTAAAGCCATCACGGCTTGCGGATTCCGGCAAATCGAGTCGTCTTTTAGCGATTCACGGGTTTCCGGGTTCACTCCGTCCGCCAGTGCGCGGATCACTTTAATTGCTTCCTGAATCTCCATTCGCAACCTCCTGAGCAGGTATCGTAGCTGTCCCATAGGCTGCGCCTCTGTGACAGATGAACATTCTGGATCGGAGTTGGCCCACATTGGGACTTCGGAGGCGTAGCTTTGGCTATACTGGCGTGTATTTATTGGCGGGTGTGGTGGAGGCGGATGGACTGGCAGGCGTTCTGGCTGACGATTCGGCTGGCAGTGCTGGTGGCGGCGGTTCTGGTATTTCTGGGGCTGCCGATCGCTTACTGGACCGCGTACTCGCGCTGGCGGTGGAAATTTCTCGCCGAAGCGGTCGTGGCCTTACCCATTGTCTTACCGCCGACCGTGTTGGGCTTCTACGTTCTGGTCGCGCTGGGTTCACGTAGTCCGTTGGGACGTTTTTGGCAAGTTCTTACCGGGCACACGCTTGCATTTACTTTTGGCGGCCTGGTCATCGGTTCCATCATTTACAGTTTGCCGTTTGCGGTCCAGCCGTTCGCGGCTTCATTCGCGCTGGTCGACCCCAGGCTGATAGCTGCGTCGGCAACCCTGGGCGCTTCTAAGCTGCAGACGTTTGTTCGCGTGATCCTGCCGCTTTCTCTTCCTGGACTGGTGACCGGAGTGGCTCTGAGTTTCGCGCATACCATGGGGGAATTCGGAGTCGTGCTTATGGTCGGCGGAAATATTCCGGGCGTTACGCGAACCGTGTCCATCGACATCTACGATCAGGTGCAAGCGCTTAATTATGCCGCCGCCAATCAGACGGCACTCGTACTGCTCGCCATTTCCTTCGCCGTGCTGTCCCTGGTATACGGCGTGAATCGAAAAGCGTGGACGGTGGGGCCGCGGAAGTGATTCAACCGAGAAAAGATTCCTCAGATCTTCGCGTGCCGCTGGCCGCTGATGGCGGGTTGCAGGATGTTCTGACAGTTCAGCTCCACAAACGGTTTTCCAACGCCGGACGCGACTTCACGCTCGATATTTTATTTACTATTATCCCAGGTATCACGATTCTGTTCGGCCCATCCGGGGCAGGAAAGACCACGCTGCTCGACTGCGTCGCCGGGCTGACGCCCCCCGACTCGGGAAAAATAGCAGTCAGCAATCGCGTCTTCTTCGACCACGTGCGACGGACGAACCTCCCCGTCCAAAACCGAAATGTAGGCTACGTTTTTCAGGATCTCGCACTTTTTCCTCATCTCACGGTGGGTGAAAATGTCGAGTACGGCCTGGCAGGCGTAGATAGACTCAAACGACAAAAGAAACGTGATGCCATTCTTGAATCGTTTCGCATCGCGCACTTGCACCGCCGCAAGCCGAGAGAGATTTCTGGCGGCGAGCGACAAAGAGTAGCGCTGGCCCGCGCTCTCGTCACCGACCCATGCGTCCTGCTGCTCGACGAACCCATGGCCGCACTCGACGCGGCCACCAAGTCGAAGATCATCGACGACCTGCGCGTCTGGAACGCAGCCCACGCTATTCCGATTGTGTACGTTACTCACAACCGTGAAGAGGTCTTTGCCCTGGGAGACCGGGTGCTCGTCCTCGAAAATGGGCGCATCATCGCCGACGGCACTCCTCACGGAGTCATGGCCGCACCGAGACAAGAGTCTCTGGCGCAACTCATCGGATTCGAAAACATTTTTCACGCTGTAGTTGCAGCTGCCCACGAAGATCGCGGCACAATGACTTGTCGCATAGCCGACAGCAATGTAGAACTGGAAACGCCCCTGGTGCGCGCAGAAACCGGTTCAACCCTGCTGGTCGGGATTCGCGCCGGCGACATCTTGCTGGCTACGGTTCAACCTTCGGGCTTGAGTGCCCGCAATATAATTCCCGGACGCGTGCTCTCGCTGGAGCAGCGAGATGTCATCGTCGCGGTGCGAGTGAATTGCGGAGTGGAGATGGAAGTCCAGCTTACGCTGGCCGCGCGCGACGCTCTCCAACTTCAGCCGGACCGCGCGGTCTGGCTGATAGTAAAGACGCACTCCTGCCATCTGATGATGGCGACTTGAGGATCCCAGAGGTGCAGGGGTGCCCGGTACGCTGGCTCCGTTCCAAAAGCCGAACAGCCCCAGGAATTGCATTGACAATCCGCGGAAGAGCTGTATAAGAGGGCGGTCTGTTCAACTCTTGTCGCGTTGGATTCCACTGCTTCATCCTTCGCGACTCAAGGGCGAGGATGAAATATGGATGCCCTTAAGATCGCTCTGGAAACCGTTCTGGTCGGGGCACTGGCGCTGCCCTGGATGGCTCTGGCGATCCAGTTTTTCTTTCCGGCGGGAGCTTATTCCGGCTGGTACTGGACCGAAATACTATACGACCGACTGGTCATTTACTCGTTTTACGCGGACCATCATCTATAGCTGAGTCAGCGAACACGCAGGCGGACAGACACTCGTTTGGGGCCCTTACCGTCTGGCGTTTGGCCAAGCGGCCCCCACCTTTTCAAAAACGTAAGAGTGGGCCATCCCCACGGATTTAACTAGCGGTTATCTCGTGGAGCGATTCCGATATAGAACTCAACCCGATATGGCGCGGAAATCGTCGCTGCGGAATTACTTTGGCGAGGAATAGTTGAAACGGTAGCTTCGCGGCTCATTGCCTGACATGTACCGCGTATTGTATTCCAGCAGGTAGTTCAAGTGCTCGTCATCAAGGGGAAAGGATTTGTCCGAAGGATACGCATTCATGTTGCGGAACGGAAGTGGGTCGACGCTCATGAAATCGTAGGCGTAGAAGTCCATATCTTTCTCGTAGCCATTGGCGACGAAGAAGTAGTCGCGAACCCAACCTTTTGGCAGGCTAGCAAGTTTCGACGGATCAAAATCCAGGGCAACTTCATCGCCCGAGCCAAGAACTGCCAACCGGTCATCGAGGGAAGTAAGCAGCGGAAGTACATCGCCGTAGCGCGTATAAGCGCCAGCGGGACGCGTGTAAGGTCCAGTAGGGCTGGCCTTCTCGTAAATGTACATCACATTGCCTGGCGGCTTGCCTTCGATCTTCAGCGGGAATCCATGAAAGCGGAGATCGGCGCCAGCGAGCGGGACCGGCACAACGCGAACATTCTGATCCTGACTGGTTCGGTCAATCAGAATGCTGTTCCAATAGATCTGCAAGTTGGTCGAAATACGGATGCAGTGCGTACCTTTGGGCAGGCGGTCGCTCAGGTCGGCAGTCATGGTGCGCGGTCCGCCAGCGGGGAACCCCATATCATCGCTTACGCGGACCCACTTCCCTTGGGCATCGAGCGCTTCCACGTATGGCGCAATGCCGTGAATACCCGCCTGGTCGGCAGCATACATGCCGGTTGCGCTGAAATATTCAATCTCCCCGTACAGCAGCAACCATAGCGGGCCGCCGAGGTAGGGTTCGCCGAGATCGAGTTCCAGGCTGTGCATCTTGGTGAAACCTGCAAATGGGAGCAGTTCGAAATCGCCGAAATAGCGGTGAGCCAACAGATCGGGAAGCACGTTGTGCCCGTGTTCATCATGCGCCGCAGCTGGCGGCCGAGCGTCGCGACTGGTTACGACTTTGAAATTTGGATATGGCGGGTTGCTGGCGAAATATTCGTTGGGATAAACATCGAGGTCAACGGGATGATCGACGGCCAGCAGTTTCACTTGGTCGAGATACACTGCCTCTTCCAAAGGCTCCATGAAACGGAAGCTGAGCTTGCCGTCTTTTTCTTGAATCGCTTTGCGATCGATTTTGATGTATTCCGTCGGGCGTGGAACGTTGCGCTGTCCGGGGCCAACCCAGTGTCCGACCACACCGGCGCCGAGCATGTCACCAACCAACTGATAACGTTCTCCATTCCAAACGAAAAGGGTGGGGCAGGAGCTGCCGCGGCGGTCCATTTCCATATATTTCTGTTCGTGATCGGCGGCAACTTCGACTTCATCTTGCAGCACTCCACTGGGCCACAGCATACGAACAACATCCGCTTGAGTCGATTGTCCAAGACCAACCGTGAGGTACGGCGAGTTCTGCCCGAGATACCCGTTCGATCCGTAGATCTCGAATTTCTGCCGATTGCCTCCCGCGAAGACTTCGACTTTGGTTCCAGTGGCGCTCTTGTTGTCGGCAAGCCCTTTCAGACTGAGCCGCAGCCAATGGTTCTTGTTGCCGCCTTCATTTCGCAGCAAGACAGCAGGCCCATGACTCTGCGTGATGAGCAGGTCAGTCGCGCCATCGCCGTCGTAGTCGCCGGTGATGATTGCACGTGGATCTTTGAGCTTAATCTTGTCGAGGCCAACGTCAGCTGTAACGTCTTTGAACCCTTCCGGCCCGAGATTACGGAACAAGCGCACCTCGCCCTTACCGTCTTTCGTCTCGCCGGCCGCGACGAGGTCGACCCAGCCGTCGTTGTCATAGTCGATGGCGGCCAGTCCGTAAGCACGAACCCAATCTATCCCGGGCAGCGGCACGCGTTCGAAACTCTTCCCCTGCTTATTACGCCACAGAGTCAAACCAGTTGTGCTCCAGTGCGTAAAGGCAATATCCATCCATCCGTCGTGATCGAAGTCGAGCGCGGCGGCGCCAGAAGTCGCTGCGGGTTTGGGGCTTGACCAAGGCGCGCGTGGCAAGAATTTCCCTTCCCTCTGATTCTCGAAAATCGAGGGTTCATCGCCGCTCACGAGAATATCCACAGCCCGATCGTTGTTGTAATCAGTGCCCACAGCAGCGATGTTGCGGCGCGTTCCTGCGAGGCCCGTACTGTTGGTTACGTCGGTGAAGGTGCCATTCCCGTTGTTGCGCCACATCGAGTTCGCGGACGAGGAATCTGAGAGCATCAGAGCAATACCGCACCGCGTTTGTCCAAGAGGACCACTGCAAAGTTGCTCAACACCATCGTTTGCCAGCTGAGTAACGTATAAGTCCAAATCGCCATCGTGATCGTAGTCGATAAAAGTTAATCCGGCGTTGAGGCCATCGCTCTTAATGCCGGCCGCGGCGGTGACATCCTTGAACGTGCCGTTCTTTTCGTTATGAAGCAGAAGCACGCTCCCATTGAAACTCACCGCCAAGTCGGCGAAACCATCGTTGTCATAATCGCCAGCGGTGCAGCCAATGCCGTGCAAGGTCGGATCGATGCCCGCTTTCTTGGTTACATCTTCGAACTTGCCATTGCCCAGATTGCGGTACAGCGACATTCCCCCCTCTTTGCCGTTGTCGGGCAGAAAGATGTCGGGCCGCCCATCGTTGTCATAATCGAGAAAGCACGCGCCTGGCCCGAGGTAGGAGGCGAGATCCTTCGCAGGCGCAGCCGAGGGTTTTGTGTTCAGTCCAGCGGGCTCGGTTATATCGACGAATCGCACCGAAATCTGCGGCGGAACTTTTTGAACCACCTCCGGCGATTCTTCCGCCAGCGAATACTTTCCCTGCTCGCCATACGCCAAGCTGATGGGCGATCCCAGCTTGTTTTGCGTGATGTATTGAAACCGGGTCAAATGCTCGCGAGCGTGAGTGAGATCGGCCGATTGCTGGTAAGCACGGGAAAGTCCAAACTCGGCCGAGGCGTGCAGGGGATTCAGCTTCAGTGCATGCTGAAAAGCGTCGATGGCTTCGGAATATTGTTTGCTCTGCGCGTATGCGGTGCCTAGAAAATACCAGGTGTCTGAGTCATTCGGATCAATCTCGGTGACTCGGCGGAACGCATCGGCCGCGGCTTGCGAATTCGCGGAGTTCTTTTCCAGCATGCCGAGGTTGTACCAGGCATGCGCGTCGTCGGGATTCTGTTTTGCCGCTTGCTCGAGAAGTTTCCTCGCACCATCCATTCGGCCGAGGTTCAGCAGCGCGATGCCCTGATTCATTTGCGCGATCTGGAATTTGGCCGAATGGATGGTCGCGTCTTCAAACGACTTCAGCGCTTTTTCGAAGAGCTGCTGGTTCATGTAAGCGGCGCCAAGATTGTTAAGACGAGCCGCTTCGGTAAATTTGACCGACTGGCTCGCCGGCGCGTTTTGCGGCGCGGCTGCGAAGATGGCAATGGTCGCCAGAACCACGCCGGCGCAAACGAGGGGGATCGTCTTGGTCATGCGAAGAACAAGTTAACCACAAAGGGCACGAAGGTACACAAAGGAAAATCGCGGACAAAAGAACCTGTGCTATTTGGTCGCGGCAAAAATCCAACGCTTGCTGTAGGCTTTGTTCGCCACTAGGCTTTTGCCTTCCTGAATCGTGATGGTTTGGCTTCCACCAATGTTCGACAGTTTGTCGATCTGGCCGCTCGGCCACTGCACTTCGATCGAATCAGCCTTGATTTTTTCGCCCAGACCGAACGTCAACACCAGTTCGCTCTGGGATAAATAGCTCGATCCGCTATGAACCGTCTGCCACTGCCGATCTTTTCCTGAGGTCAGGCGCACGATCGCTCCAATGCCATCGTGGTTGGACTTCGTACCCACCAGTTTTATGCGCAGACTGTGATTGTCGCCGCCTTCGTTGTGGAACAGGTAAGCTCGGCCACCGTTCGTAGTGATCAGTACGTCCAGCGAACCATCGTTATCAATGTCGGCGTGAGCCGCGCCGCGCGCAACTTTCGGGCTGGCAAACGCGGGTCCGAGCGAGGCTGTCACTTCTTGAAACTTTCCGCCGCCAAGATTACGAAAAACGTGCGGCGGTTCCGCATAGCTCACCCGCTTCTGCACCCGTTCGATTTCGTTCTCGATATGTCCATCGGCCACGAAAATGTCGGGCCAACCGTCGTTGTCATAGTCAAAGAAGAAACAGCCGAATCCCAGCGTCACCAACGTTGCGCGTCCGACTTCCGATTGCGGCGCCTCATCCACAAACAAGCCGTTGCCTTCATTGTGGTAGAGCGAGAGCATCTGGTTGGCAAAGTTGGTGATGATAAAACTTGGGCGGCCGGACCGATCGTAGTCAGCAGCGTCGACGCCCATGCCGGCCCGAGCCACGCCGTCTTCACTGAATGCGATTCCGGCAGAAACCGCCTTTTCCTCAAATGTCCCGTCGTGCTTGTTAAGGTACAGCTTGTTTGGCTGAGTGTCGTTGGTGAGCAGGATATCCGGCCAGCCATCCCCGTTGTAATCGACGATTGCGATGCCCAGGCTCTTCGAAGTCGGATCGTAGAATTTCGCCTTCTGCGTAGCATCTTCGAACTTTCCATTGCCCAGGTTATGCCACAGCCGCGCTGAGACGCCCTTGTAGGATTCTGGCGTGCAGTAGGATTTGTGCGCGCCATCAAGCGTGCAGTACAGATCGCCCTTCTCGGACCACTGCACATAGTTCGCGACTACCAGGTCCAACTTGCCGTCGCGATCGTAATCCACCCAAGCGGCGCTGGTCGAAAACTCGTTCGGTCCCCACAATCCGCTCGCTTTCGTTACATTGGTAAAGGTGCCGTTGCCGTTGTTGTGAAACAGATGGCTCTGGCCCAGAGCACTGACGAAAATGTCATCGTAGCCATCATTATCGTAGTCTCCCACCGCCACGCCCATGCCGTACATGGAAACGGCTAGGCCTGCCCTGCTGGTGACATCGGTGAAGGTGCCGTCGTGATTGTTGTGATAGAGCTTCAGCGTGGACCCACCACGCGTGTGTCCGGCCCAGTCTTCGCTGTTCACCAGCAGAATGTCGGGCCAGCCATCGTTGTCGTAATCGATGAATGCGCATCCCGCACCCATGGTCTCAGGTAGATATTTTTTTCCGAAGGCGCCGTTGTTGTGCTCGAAATGGATGCCGGCTTGCCCGGTGATGTCGCGAAATTGAATGCGCTGCGCGGATGCGGATGAAGCGATCAATGAAACCAGGAATCCGAGGGTCGTTGCTGCCGCACAGATGTGTCCACAGACGCGTTTCGTATCAGGGCATGCCTTCAGGCGTGCCGTTACTGTCGCAACAAGCAGAATGGCTTTAGCCGCTGTCGCAGCGGCTAAAGCCGATTTCCATTTTGCAAACTTATCGGCACCGCTGAAGCCGTCTCCTGATACGAACCTTGAAAGCATTCGATAAACATTCTGCTCACTCATTATCGTGAGGCCTCTGCCAGAGCGGCTTGGCTCGCCAAGCTTCGCTCGACTCGGACGGGTCGAAGACCCGTCCCTGCGGTGAGCGGCACAGATACATGCTCGTGGATGGCCTGCCGTTCGTTGTTGTCCTCCGGATTTAGCTGCCTATACGGCCCGGTAATCGCTTGCGAAGCTTCGTCGGCTTTGAAACGCAGGTAACGCACCTCGTGCTCGTGGGCCCGATTCTGATCTCCAAGGCCGTTGTAGCAGAGCATCAGGTTGTAGTGCGCCTGCAAGTCTTCCGGATCGACCGCCAGAACTGATTGCAACACGGTCACCGCCTCCGCATATTTACGCTGGAGAAACAGGATCCGTCCCAGATCGTTGAGCGCCACCCGATCTCGAGGATACTGAGCCAGAACCTTGCGCAGACGATCAGCCGCTTCATCATAGCGGCCATCACTGCGCAGAACTTTGGCGTAGAAGAAATGAGCACGCGCCAGGTCCGGACTCAGGGCCAATGCTGTTTCCAGCACACTGCGTGCGCGATCCATATCACCCTCCTGCACAGCGGCGCGTCCAATGTTTACCCAACCATCCGGATTCTTGGGATCAACGTCGGTCACCTTCTCGAAGGCGGCCTGCGCGCCTTTCAGATCCCCCTGCAGCAGCAGACCAATGCCGTAATCGTTCCAGCGCTGCCAGTCGTCTGCTCGCAACACTGTGTTGGGCGGGGGCACGGGGGCTCCGTGCGCAATCACATTCAGCGTCACGTTATCTTCGGCCAACGCAACGATAGGAACGTCCGGAATTTTCTCTTCTTTCGCTGATACCCCTTTCAACGAAGCTGCGAATGCGAACTTTCTGTCGTCGTAGCCGGGCGAAACATCTCCATTCGGCTGGTTAGGATCGACAACACCGGCGAAAGAGAACTGCGTGTTCCACCACGCGAACTTGCGATAGCACAGACGGGCATGCAGCGTGATTCTATCGCCGGCGCCTTCGGGAATGTGTACGCGGTAGTGAACCGTATCGGCCGCCCCTGGCGGAATCAGATGCACATACACGACAGCCCGCGTGGCCCACGCGTTGCGCTTGTTGATACCGTGGCCGTGGGCATCTACTTGCAGCGAGCGATAAAAGTGTGCGCCCTTTTCAACCGGGCCTTTGCCGTTACCGTCGATGCTGCCGCTCCAAAATATGGTTTGGCCCTTGTCGTCCGTGCCTTTCAGCTCGAGCCAGGTATCGTAGGCGTCCACGGTGCCGCCGGGGAAGAAGTGTCCGATTTTCTTGGTGCGGACAACCACATCCACGCGGACCGTGTCTCCTCGACGAACGGTTGGCTGCACACGGCTCAGCGGCGCTGTGACCGGAACGACCTCAGCGTCCACGCGAGGATTGATCTTCGTCTCTGCTTCCTCGCCGACTGCGAAGGTCGTCGATAGATCCGGCCGGTTGGCGACTCCCGCCTTCACCGGTGCCCGCGCCGGAGACAGTGCGAAAATATCCACGCTCAAAATGCCATTCGTCAGAAAATCTTCAGTAAGTTTGAGTTGCTCGTTGTCATCATTGGCCGTGGGCAACGCCGTGTTGGCCGCTGGGAAACGATGCGAATGAACCTGACCGCCGATGTTTCCTTGATCATTGGAACGAGTCAGCGGCATGTGGCAATCGGCGCACTGCGAAGGCTTGGCGGGATAATAAAAAGACCGCGCCCCCTGCCCCGATACACCGCTCGCCTGCCAATTGTCATACTCGTTAAAGCCGCGAATCCAACGATAGTGGTTGACCGGAACGTCGAGATGGACCTTGTGGCAACTGGAGCAAAACTCCGCCGTCTGTTCGCGCATGAACGGCTTCAGAAATACCCGGCGGTGCGGTTCGGGATTCAGCTTCACCAGGAAATCGTGCAGCGCCCGGGCTATAGGATTCTTGGTCGCCGCTAACTCGTGCAGCTTGGGATACTCGAGATAGAAGTCGCCTTGCCCCATGCTGCTCTTCACGTCGGCAATCGAGTGACACATCATGCAACCGAGCCCAGCCTGGGCTTCGGGGCGGTGCACGATCTGCTTGATCGGCGTATCCATCAATCCGCTGTAAAGTACCGCGGGATCGTGGCATCCGCCGCACCACTTGGAAGGCTGGGTGCCAATCGTGTCCTGCATATACTCGATGCTCTTGCGGTACCACTGATTGTTGAAGGACGAAAAATGATGGGCGGAGCTGAACCATTGATTGTAGATGTCCTCGTGGCAGCGTTTGCAGGAGTCGGATTCCATGAAGAACTTGCTGGGAATTTTCTGTCCGCCCAGTACTTGGGCAGAACTGGGAAAGAATGGCCCATCCGGACCATCGCCTTCACCATTCATGGTGGCGGGAGGCATGGAGGGATTCGCAATGCGGGCTTGATTTCGCCAACGCGCATCCCGCACATAACGGGCGCCGGCGCCGAATCCGGCGAGGACCAGCAGACAAATCGCGCAGCGTGCAATCGAACTGCGCGCGCCAGGCGCCACCCAACCGCGCTTCCCCGCACATTCCGCAAAAACGATGCCTGCGCCCGCGAGCGATAGAAGAATGTGAACATACAGAAGGTTCCATTCCATTCGCGGTGTCCCGGTCTTAATCAGAATCAGACCAACGACCGCTCCGGCGGCAAGCAACGTCCAGCCAATGCGGGAAGCCATTTTTCCATCCCTCAGCAGGCGGAAAATGAAAGCAGCCAGCAGAAGAGCGGTGATGACGCCCGCAATCGCATGCAGTAAAACGATCACGGCGTAAAAGACATTCGGCTGGGGAAAGGTATAGAGATAGGCAGCCGAAATCAACAAGAAAACAAGCAGCCCGGTAAATACTCGGGACACGGCGAAGCCTGTCGATTGCTTTGGGTATGCCATCAAAAACGTGCGTCAATCCCTGCAGTGAGCAGGCAGCTCATGGAGATTGAAGTGGGAACAGGTTATCTCTTTTTGGAAGCAGGGAAATAGTATAAATCCACTAGCCGCATGGTCTCTCACGACTGAGAAAGTCCCAAAACGCGGAGACGCTCAGGCGAGCGACGGAAAGAACAACTATTCAAGAATCGTGTCTGGCGCTTGCCATGCTCCGCGTTGGGCTTCGAGTTCGGCCGCTACCGATAACACTAGTTCTTCTTCCCAAGGGCGTGCGACGATCTGCACTCCAATCGGCAAGCCATGATTTGAATGGCCAAAAGGAATCACCGCTGCTGGAGTTCCCAGCAGGTTAAACCACTCCGTGTAGCTCCATGCATCGAGGTATTGCACCGCCTGTCCATCAATTTTCCAACTCCGCTCGCCGTGACGAAAAGCTGGAATCGAAGCGACCGGGCAGAGCAGGATAGGATATTTACGCATCTGAGAAAGAATCTGCATGCGCACTACGTCGCGTTTAATCCAAGTATCCAACAATGTATCGGCGGTGTGGCCAGGTTCGGCCGCAACCCAACATGAAAACTGCTTAAGGATAGGACTGAGCTCAGCTTCTCGCCCTTTCGTCAATGGTCCCAGCAGCATGCCACCCGCGATCCCGAAAAATTGCCACCAGAGTGTGCGCGCGGATTCGAGGCCTTCGGGACGGAAGGGCTCGACCACAAATCCCGCACACCTTAGCGCCTCAGCCGCAGCCCGCACAGCTGCGCGGGTTTCGGCGGTCACTGGAGTGCGCCCATCATCCTCGAAATAACCGATCCGATGTTTCTTCAGATCGTCACGGCTCGGCCAGCGGACAGGTACCGGGGCGGCTGACGGGTCGCCGTCATCCGGCCCTTGCATCGCTTCGAACAACACTTTCAGATCAGCGGCCGTCCGCGCCATCGGACCAACCACGCCGAGCAAGGCGAACGGTCCGACGGAGGTTGGGTAGTGGCCAGTGGCCGGGATGCGTCCCGGCGTCGGTTTCAGGCCACAGATTCCGCTGAAGTGTGCGGGCACGCGAATGGAGCCGCCGCCATCGCTGCCAACTCCCCCGGCTGAGCAACCAGAGGCAATCGCTGCGGCTTCGCCGCCGCTTGAGCCGCCCGGGGTTCGCGACAGATCCCAAGGGTTATTCGTGCGGCCATGGAGAAGATTGTCCGTCTCCCACGCCATCAGTAGTTCTGGCGTGTTCGTGTTGCCAAGGATGATTGCGCCCGCGTTGCGCAAACGCGAAACGAGCGGCGCATCCCGCGCGGCCACGATGCCAGCTCGAAGCCTGGTGCCGGATTCGCAGCGCATTCCTTTTACGTCGATCGCGCTTTTGATGCTGATCGGAACGCCATGCAGCGCGCCCACGTTGTCATTGCGGGCCACTGCATCTTCAGCGGCGCGGGCCTGACGACGTGCGCCTTCGGCATCTACCTGCACAAATGCATTCAGCTTGGGATTCAGCTTCGCAATGCGGCAGAGATGCGCTTCTACCAGTTCAACGGTGGATAGCTTTTTCTGGCGAGTCTGCTCCGCCATGGAAACGGCTGAAAGGAAGGTGAGCTCAGACATGCGGCATTCTTAGTGCCAGAGAAAACTGAGTCTAGCACGAAGGAAATCAGTATTCGCCACCAGTTGTAGTACGTGCGAGCTGGTTTCTATTGGAAAAGTCAATGCGAGACTTGCGCCGAACGCCTTGTCTTTTGGGGCAGAAGCACGCGCACGGCATTCTTGGTTTTCGAGCCGCGCTTTGTAAGCCAGTTCTTAAGATGATGTCGGGAAGCGGCAGTCAGGCCGGAAAAGAACATCCCGGCGCGCCCATCGTCATCGGCCCAGATCACTCTACCGGTCGCTTCGACCAGGTGAGACGTCCCGGGTAACACAAAACGCAAAGGCACATTTTGCACGGGCGGCAATGGCTCTGGAGCTTGCAACGCTAAGCCTTGCTCACTCAAATCAAGCACGATCGCTGGCAACGCCGCCACTCCAAGTTGGAGATAGACCAGCGCTTCCAGTCGATGGCGAGGCGAATGGCGTGGATTCCGCTTCATGAATCCTTGCCCTGCGCGCAGGGAACGTGCTACCTGCTCGTACACGAGGGGTTTGTACAGAACGAAATTTACTCCTGATTGGAACGCTCCGCCCACCGGGGTAAACGCACTGACCATGGCAAACACTACCGGCCTTCTCTGGAGTGACGCCATCCGTGCCATGCGAGCAACCTGGCCGGCGCCGGGCAAGTCAAAATCCAGCATTAGCGCCGAATGGTGGCCTTGCACGAGCAATTCAACTGCCTCACCAGCTGAGACGCACGTCTGGTGCTCGATTTGGAGCACATCCAGGAGCGCCGCCAACACCCGCAGGGACGGGCGATGCTGCGATACCAGCAAGGCATTGAGTTTCATAAACCGGAGCTTATGGCGGGCGGGGGCTGCAGTAAAGTGACAGCGGTAATAACTCGATCGTTACCCCGCCAAGCTTCATCCCAAATTGGAACTTGCTCGACTGCCGGATTGGTCCTGAAATCAGGATGTTGGAGAGGCAGGGGCCGATGGAGACTGAATCCTGTTTCATGGGTTGCAAGCGATAATCCGCCCAGAAACACCTCGGCGCGCTCAAGCGAGTCATGCTCGTCTAGGCAGTTGCTCGTAATGGCTAACTCAGGCGTAGTCCATTCAGGGATTCTTAAGGTCAATTCGCATAGCGTGAGGGCGAAACGATTCACGTGAAATTATTCTTCATATTGTTGGCGCTCGCTTCGGCTGGGAGTTTCCAGACCTCGCCTGCCTCCGCGCAGGTTGTGGCGCCAACTGGTCGAGTGATTAGCGGTGCCGTGCTCGATCCATCGGGCGCCGCTATTCCCGGAGCGCAAGTGATTGTGACCGCGGCCAATGGAACTGTGGTCGGCCAGTCCTTGACTGACAATGCGGGAGGGTTTCGGTTTAACCAAGTAGCCGCGGGGGAATATACCGTCGACATTCAAGCGGCAGGGTTTCGAGAGACAAAAATCAATGCAGTTGTCGGAGTCAAGCAACCTCCCAGTCTGCGCGTGGTGATGCCCATCGACGTGGAAAACCAGACGGTAAACGTTGGCGCAGAAGGAGCGCCGCTGGTCAGCACGGAGGTTGGGGAGAATCAGAATGCGAACACCATCGACCGGAGCGCCCTTGATCGTGTCCCAGTGTTTGACCAGGATTACATCACCACAATGTCGCGATTTCTCGACGACAGCGCCACCGGCACAAACGGGATCAGCCTGGTGGTGAACGGTATTGAGGCAAACGGACCCGGGGTAACGGCGTCGGCAGTGCAAGAGGTAAAAATCAACCAGAATCCATACTCGGCACGGTTTGCGCGTCCGGGCCGGGCGAGGCTGGAAATTATTACTAAGAGTGGAACGCCCAGTTTTCATGGCTCCCTCAATTTCATGTTTCGCGATTCAGTATTCGATGCCAGCAATGCCTTCGCCACCAGCAAGCCGCCAGAGCAGCGCCGATACTTCGAAGGCTCGCTCACCGGCCCACTCGGGCATAGCAAGCACACCAGCTTTTTGCTTTCTCTCGACGAAGACCAATTGGACCAGCAAGCCTTTGTGGTTGCCGAGGTGCAGCCCAATGTTCTGCTCAATGAGAATGTTGCTAATCCCACGCGGCACTTCTTCGGCTCGGGACGCATGTTTCACGATCTGGTCAATGGCGATCAATTCTGGATCGGCTATTCCTACGAACGGCGCACCGTCGAGAACCAGGGAGTAGGCGGAACCGTATTGCCCAGCGCCGCCACCGACACAAAATTCCAGGAGCACGAGGTCAATGTAAGTTACCGGCACAGTTTCTCGCCGCGCTGGGTGAACCAGTTGCGATTTCTGCTCGGCCATTACGATTCTCCGGTAAGCAGTGTGACTGAGGCTCCGCAAATCGCAGTCTCAGGCGCCTTTACTGGAGGCGGAGCGCAGGCGGACTCGCGACGAACTGAATACCATTTCGATGGCACCGATTTCTCGACTTACGTCAGTGGGAAGCATGAATTGAGCTTTGGGGTGGACATTCCCGATATCAGCCGCCGCGGATTGGATGACTTCACGAACCAGTTGGGAACCTACACCTACCCTAGTCTGGACGCCTATGCCGCGGGTCATGCGACCACTTTTTTGTTGCAGAGAGGGAACGGTCACACGGTGTTTCTCGAGAGAGTGCTAGGCGCTTTCATCGAAGACAACATTCGCCTGAAGCCAAATTTCTCTGTGTATCTGGGGATGCGCTACTACTTTCAGAATTACTTTCACGACGATCCCAGCAACTTTGCCCCGCGCTTCGGTTTTGCCTATGCCCCGACGAAGCGTAGCAGTACTGTGATACGAGGTGGGGCAGGGGTCTTCTATGATCGCAGCGGACCCTCGCCAATTGGGGATTTGCTTCACTTCAACGGCATTAATCTGCTGCGGTTCATCATCAATAATCCTGTGATTCAAAATCCGGCCAATCCGACGCCGCCTCCGATCAATGTGCCCACGAGCGTTGTGGCACTCGACCCGAAAGCGGGGATTCCATACTCGGTGCAATACAGCATCGCAGTCGAACACCAGGTGACGGAGAAGAGCACGTTCAGCGCGGCCTTCGTCGGGTCGCGGAACATCGACGCGT
>Ga0210406_10000644_pt1 | contig 46997 bp, 42 predicted proteins | sample IncBWC30MmetaG_FD_155454 | JGI IMG/M metagenome (GOLD analysis project Ga0210406, IMG submission 155454) | Forest soil microbial communities from Barre Woods Harvard Forest LTER site, Petersham, Massachusetts, United States - Inc-BW-C-30-M | ecosystem: Environmental > Terrestrial > Soil >...
TTCGATCCCACTAGCGCGCACCATCCCTTGAATCTGGGGATGCCGGCCCCTTGATAAGATGCCTCTATGCCAGCGATTACACTTCCCGACGGTAGCCAAAAACACTTCGACCACCCGGTTTCCGTGGCGGCGGTGGCCGCCGGCATCGGCCCGGGGCTCGCGAAAGCCGCCCTGGCCGGCAAGGTCAACGGCGCGTTGGTCGACACCTCGGCATCGATCGATCGGGACGCTACATTGAGCATCGTGACGGACAAAGACCCGGAAGGGCTGGACATCATCCGGCACTCCACCGCGCATTTGTTGGCCAATGCCGTGCAAGAGCTGTTTCCGGACGCACAGGTCACGATCGGCCCGGTGATCGAGAACGGCTTTTACTACGATTTCGCCTACAAACGGCCATTTTCGACCGAGGATCTGGCTGCGATCGAAAAGCGCATGGCGGAGATTGCCGCGAAAGACCTGCCGGTGCATCGGCGAGTGCTGCCTCGGGATGAGGCGATTGCGCATTTCAAGAGCATAGGCGAGCACTACAAGGCCGAGATCATTGCCGCCATCCCGCAGGGCGAATCCATCAGCTTGTACGGGCAGGGCGCGTGGGAGGATCTGTGCCGCGGGCCGCACGTTCCGAGCACCGGCAAACTCAAGGCTTTCAAGCTCATGAAGGTTGCGGGTGCCTATTGGCGCGGCGATTCGCGCAACGAAATGCTTCAGCGAATTTACGGTACTGCGTGGGCCAACGAGAAACAGCTCAAGGAGTACTTGACCCGCCTGGAGGAGGCAGAGAAGCGCGATCATCGCCGCATCGGCCGGGAGCTGGATCTGTTTCACTTGCAGGAAGAGGCGCCGGGCGCAGTTTTCTGGCACCCCAAGGGTTGGGCGCTTTTCCAGCAGCTCATCGCCTACATGCGCGAGCGGCAGAACGCTGCCGGATTCCATGAGGTCAATACGCCTGAAATCATGGACCGCGAGCTATGGGTCAAGTCCGGTCACATCGAGACCTTCGGCGAAAACATGTACATGACCACCACGCCGGATGAACGCACCTTTGCGATCAAGCCGATGAATTGCCCTGGGCATATTCAAGTCTTCAAGCAAGGCTTGCGCAGCTATCGGGAGCTGCCGCTGCGATTCGCCGAATTCGGCAAGGTGCATCGCTACGAGCCCTCCGGCGCCTTGCACGGACTCATGCGAGTACGTGCCTTTACTCAAGATGACGCGCACATTTTCTGCACGCCGGATCAGCTCACCGCAGAAGCGGTCAAGGTCACCCAGCTGATCTTGAGCATTTATCGCGACTTCGGATTCGACGATGTACGCATCAAGTTTTCCGACCGACCCGCCAAGCGCGTGGGTTCGGACGAGATTTGGGACACTTCTGAAATGGCCCTGAGGCATGCCTGCGACGCCGCCGGCATCGAGACCACTTTGAATCCGGGGGAAGGGGCGTTCTACGGTCCGAAGCTTGAATTCGTTCTAAGAGACGCCATTGGGCGCGATTGGCAATGCGGGACCCTGCAGGTGGACTTCAATCTCCCGGGGCGCCTGGGGGCAAGCTATATCGGCGAAGACAGCCATAAGCACACGCCGGTCATGCTGCATCGGGCCATGTTCGGGTCTTTGGAGCGGTTTATCGGGATTTTGATCGAACACCATGCCGGTAAATTGCCCGCTTGGCTGGCTCCGGTACAGGCCGTGGTGATGGGAATTACCAACCATCAGGACAAATATTGCATTGAAGTTGCGGAAAACCTGAAAAATCAGGGGCTTCGAGTAGAAACGGACTTGAGGTATGAGAAGGTAGGCTTTAAAATCCGCGAGCACACAATTAAGCGTGTTCCTTTCCTTCTGGTCGCGGGTGAGCGGGAAGTCGAGGGACGCACCCTGTCCGTACGCACGCGCGCTGGCGAAGACCTAGGCACCTTGGAGCTCGATAAGCTCTATGCCTTGCTTCGCGATGAAGTCGCGGGCCGCGGTCGTCTTGTTTAGGAGGATCGTGTATCGCAACGTCGAAGCGGGTAAGACGCAATGAGGAGATCTCCGCACCATCGGTGCGAGTGATCGCAGCCGATGGAAGCCAAGCAGGGGTAATGACACGCGCGGAAGCGCTGCAAATGGCCCTCTCGCAGACTCTGGACCTGGTCGAGGTCTCGCCGATGGCGGAACCCCCGGTGGTTCGAGTAATGGATTTCGGCAAATTCTTGTTCGAACAAAACAAGAAGGCGCACGCGGCGAAGCGTAAGCAGAAGCAGATTCAAGTCAAGGAAGTAAAGTTTCGTCCCGGGACGGAAGAGGCGGACTACCAGGTCAAACTGCGTAGCATCATCCGCTTCCTGACCGAGGGTGATAAGGCCAAGGTGACGTTGCGTTACCGCGGCCGTGAGCTCGTGCATCAGGACATCGGCCGCCGGCTACTCACGCGGATTTCTGAAGACCTCGCACCGTATTCGGTGGTGGAACAGAACCCGTTGATGGAAGGCAAGCAGATGATCATGGTGTTCGGGCCCAAAAAGAAGTGAGCGGCAAGCCGTAAAAAGTTTGCCACCCCGCCTGTAGCGGCTGTCCTTCGAGGGATACGGATCCTTTGCCGGATGGCCTGTGAGCAGGGCTATAAAATTAGGAGTCGATCATGCCCAAGTTGAAAACTAAGCGGGCTGCGGCGAAGCGTTTTCGCAAAACAGCGAATGGCTTCAAACGCGGTCAGTCCCACCGTCGTCATATCCTGACGAAAAAGCCGAGCAAGCGTAAGCGCCAGTTGCGCCGCGAGATGCACGTCAGCGAGTCTGATGTAAAGCGCATCAAGCAATGTTTGCCGAACGCTTGAAGAATCAGGAGATAGAACATGGCACGAGTTAAACGCGGTGTCGTCGCAGGTCGGCGGCACAAGAAAATTCTCAAAAAAGCGAAAGGCTATTTCAATGCCCGCCGCAAGGTCTTTCGCACCGCCAAGCAGGCGGTCATCAAGGCGGGTCAATACGCCTATCGCGGCCGGCGCGAGAAAAAACGTGAGTACCGCGCATTGTGGATCACGCGTATCAATGCGGCATCCCGCCTCTGCGGCATGACCTACAGCACGCTCATCGACGGCCTGAACAGGGCAGGTCTTGCCATCGACCGCAAGGTGCTTGCGGATTTGGCGATGCACGACATGCCGGCCTTTACAGCGATCGCGGAAAAGGCCAAAGCCAGCCTCGCGGCGTAGTTGTGAGCGCAGCGGAATCCCTGTCGGCGCTTGTGAACCAGGCGCTCGCCGATGTGGACGCGTCGGCGGACTTGGGCAAGTTGGACGAGGTGCGCGTGAGGTTCCTCGGCAAGAAGGGGTTGCTCACCGAGCAGCTCAAAGGGCTCGGGGCGCTATCGGCCTCCGAACGGCCGGCCGCGGGCCAGCGAATCAACGATGCCAAGGCCGCCATTCATGCGGCGCTGGAAATGCATCGCATTCGCCTCGAGCAGGCGGCCATGGAGAAGGAGCTTGCGCGGGGTGCGATCGATGTGACGCTCCCCGGTCGCGGTCCCGATGTGGGCAGCGTGCATCCGGTCACGCGCACGCGGCTGCGCATTGAAAGGATCTTCGCTCAAGCGGGGTTCACGGTGGTATCGGGGCCGGAAGTCGAAGATGACTTCCATAATTTCGAAGCGCTGAATATTCCGAAGAATCACCCGGCGCGCGCCATGCATGACACGTTTTATTTCCCCGACGGCAGGCTGCTGCGCACGCACACCTCGCCGGTGCAGATTCGCACCATGCGTTCACAGCCGCCGCCATTGGCCATCATCGCACCGGGCCGCGTGTATCGCATCGATTCGGACATGACGCATACGCCCATGTTTCACCAGGTCGAAGGAATGGTGATCGGCGAGAGCGTCAGCTTCGCCAACTTGAAAGCCATGCTGCATAGCTTCTTTGAGCGGTTCTTCGAGCGGCCGCTCGGCATGCGGCTGCGGCCGTCATACTTCCCCTTTACCGAGCCTTCGGCCGAAGCCGATATCGAGTGTGTTTTCTGCGACGGCAAGGGTTGCCGTGTTTGCAAGCAGACCGGCTGGCTGGAAATATTGGGCTGCGGAATGATTCATCCGAATGTTCTCGAGGCTGCGGGCATCGACAGCGAACGCTGGCAGGGCTATGCCTTCGGCATGGGAATCGACCGTCTGGCCATGTTGCGCTATGGCGTGGATGATCTGCGGCTGTTTTTCGAGAACGACTTGCAGTTTCTCAAGCAGTTTCCGTGAGTTAAGGGACAGACATGAAAGTCACCTATCGCTGGCTGCAGGAATTCACGCCCATCGCCGTACCGCCCGAGGAACTGGCTGCGCAGCTGACCATGGCCGGCCTCGAAGTGGAATCGCTCGAGCCGGTGGCGCCGCCATTTTCCGGCGTAGTGGTCGGCGAAGTGCTGGAAGCCGGCCGCCATCCGGATGCGGAGAAACTCTCGCTGTGCCAGGTCACCACGGACGGCAAGAACCGACTGCAGATTGTCTGCGGCGCGAAAAACGTGCGCGCGGGCCTGAAGGTGGCCGTGGCCATGGTGGGTGCGCATTTGCCGAACGATGTGCTCATCCAGCGGGCAAAGCTGCGCGGTCAGGAATCCCAGGGGATGTTGTGCTCGGCGCGCGAGTTGGGCTTGGGCGAGGAGCACGACGGCATCATGGAACTCGAGCGTTCGCTGCCCTTGAATCAGAACGTGCGCGAAGCGCTGGATTTGGACGACCACGTGTTGGACGTGAATGCGACGCCGAATCGTGGCGATTGCATGAGCGTGTTCGGCATCGCGCGCGACTACAGCGCCGCTCGCGAGCGACGATATATTCAGTATCAGGTGGCACCCGTCGTGCCCAACCTTGAAGCAGTCTTTCCGGTGGCACTGGAATCGCCGGGCTGCCCCGTGTTCGCGTCTCGGGTGGTTCGGGGTGTGAGACCCAATGCGCAGTCTCCGCAGTGGTTGCGCGAGCGCTTGCGCCGCGTAGGTATCAACAGCATTTCAGCGATTGTCGATGTCACCAATTACGTGATGACGGAGTTGGGACAACCGATGCATGCTTACGATCTGGCCAAGCTGACGAGCGGCATCACGGTGCGAGCTGCCGGAACCCAGGAGCGCCTCACCCTGTTGGACGACAAGGAATACGAACTCGCTCCGGATTTCTTGGTTATTGCCGATGCAAGCGGCGCGATTGGGCTCGCAGGAATCATGGGCGGGCGACGTACCGCAATTTCCGAGTCCACCACCGACGTGTTGTTGGAGTCGGCCCACTTCGCACCGGACGCCGTATCGGGACGCGCACGCCGCTTGGGACTGTTCACGGATGCCGCGCAGCGTTTCGAGCGCGGCGTCGATCCCACGCTGCCGGCGATTGCCATCGAGCGCGCGACGGCACTGCTGACGGCCTGCGCCGGCGGCCAGCCAGGCCCGGTTCAAGTGACCCGCGGTTGCACAACCACGCCCAGCGACGAGCCCTGGGTGCCGCTGCGTCGCGGTCGATTGGCGCGCTTGCTGGGCACGCCCGTCCCCGATGATGAGGTGCATGCGATCTTGGCAGCGATCAGTGCGCGGATCGAAACCACCGCTGAGGGTTGGCGCGTGCGCAAGCCCCCGCATCGTTTCGACATCCGAATTGAAGCGGATCTCATCGAGGAGGTTGCGCGGCTGCGGGGCTTCGACAGCATTGCGGAGATTCCCGCGGTGGCGCTGCAAATTCCCGGCACCGCGCCGGAGGGGCGGGTGCCGAACGAGCGGCTGCTGGCGGCAATGGCCGATCGAGGCTATCGCGAGATCATCAGCTACGCCTTTGTCGACCCGCTATTGCAGCAACAGCTATTTCCCGATACCCCGACTCTCAAGCTCGCGAATCCCATCTCCGCCGAATTGAGCGAGATGCGAGTGTCTTTGTGGCCGGGACTGATCAACGCCGGCCGTGAAAACTTGCGGCGGCAGCAAACGCGAGTGCGGTTGTTCGAGATCGGTAACAAGTTCAATTTGTCCAAGGATGCACAGAACAGTGCGCTCGAGGAGATCGAGACCCTGGCCGGCATTGCAACGGGCACACGATGGCCGCAGCAATGGGGCAGTCAGAGCGATCCGGTAGATTTTCACGACATCAAGGCGGATGTGCTCGATGCGTTGGCGTTGAGCGGCGATGCGTCGAGTGTGCGATTCGAAGCGGATTCAGTTTCCGCTTTGCGTCCTGGGCGCGCTGCGCGAATCTACCGTGGCGCCAAGCCGATCGGCTGGATCGGAGAGATCCACCCCCAGGTGATGAAGGCGCTTGATTTGCCCATGAGTGTATATTTATTTGAACTAGAAATAGAATCAGCATTTAGCTCTAAACCATCGAAATTTCACAAGATCTCAAAGTTTCCCAGCGTCCGGAGAGACCTGTCCATTGTGGTCGATGAGGCGGTGCCCCTCGCAGTTTTGCAGGAAAATGTTACTGTTAGCGCGTCAGGCCTATTGAGCGAGTTGCGGGTGTTCGATGTCTATCGGGGCCCCAGCATAGAATCTGGACGAAAAAGTGTCGCTTTAGGCTTGATTTTACAGGACTCTTCCCGCACTCTTACTGACGTCGACGCAGACGCCGTAGTAACCGCAGTGGCTACTCGGTTACGGGATGTACTGAGCGCCACAATAAGAGATCAATAAGCATGGCAGCCCTGACAAAGGCGGAAATGGCCGAAGCCCTGTTCGATCAATTGGGGCTCAATAAGCGCGAAGCACGTGAACTCGTGGATCTTTTCTTCGAGGAGATTCGTGCCGCACTCTCTTCGGGCGAGCAAGTAAAGCTCTCCGGATTTGGTAATTTTGATTTGCGGGATAAGAATCGCCGTCCTGGGCGCAATCCTAAAACGGGTGAAGAAATTCCCATCAGCGCCCGTCGCGTTGTCACATTCCGTCCTGGTCAAAAACTGAAGGCGCGCGTCGAGGCATATGCTGGAACCAAGCAATAATAGCGAACTGCCGCCGATACCGGGGAAGCGCTATTTCACGATCGGTGAAGTGAGCGATCTGTGCGGCGTCAAGCCCCATGTGCTTCGCTATTGGGAGCAGGAATTCCCGCAGCTAAAGCCGGTCAAGCGCCGCGGCAATCGACGCTATTACCAGCGCCAGGACGTGCTGATTATCCGGCAAATTCGCAGCCTGTTGTATGAACAGGGATTTACGATCGGCGGCGCGCGAAATCGACTCACGGGCGATGATGCGCAAGTCGACCTCAATCAAAGCCAGCAGCTTATTCATCAGATGCGCTTGGAGCTCGAAGAGCTGATCAAGATTCTCCGCCGCTAGGCTCCTTCCGAAGCGGCACTCAAGATCTTCAAGCCCAATTGGGCTATCATTCGCGGTCTCGGTCGGGGCGTGGCGCAGCCTGGTAGCGCACTTGCATGGGGTGCAAGGGGTCGCAAGTTCGAATCTTGTCGCCCCGACCAATTACTTTAAATGCAGATCATGGGCACACAAACCTTGCGGCGTTCTCTGGTTGCCGGGTTGACTGCAGTTCTGCTCGCGGCAGGCTGTGCGTCGATGAGGCCGGCGGAAACTCCGAAGCCTGATGTTGCACCCGCGAGCGGGGCGGCCCCCGCGCCGGTGACAGCCCCATCGCCCCAGCCTCAGCCGCCTCCGGCACCGCCCGTTTCCGCACCAACACCCGCACCCGCGGCAGTACCAACACCCGCACCCGCGACGGCACGTGTGCCCGCACCTGCGAGCGCTGCTCCTACTGAGAGTCCTGCGACAACCAAATCCCCATCGCCGAGTTCTGCGAACAAATCGGCGAGTGCGGCGGCAGCGAAGGCGCAGCCCGCCGCTGCGCCGGCGGCAAAACTGCAGCCCGCCGCTGCGCCGGCAGCACCTACTCTTGATCTTGCGAGCCTCGAGCAGCGTCTCAGAGACACCCGCGCCATAGGGGTGTTCACGAAATTGTCGCTGAAGAACCAGGTTGATGACTTGCTGGCGGATTTTCGAGCGTTCTACAAAGCCGCCCATGTTCCCCCAAGCGCGGAATTGCGGCAGCGCTACGATTTGTTGCTGCTCAAGGTCTTGAGCCTGCTGCAGGACGGCGATCCCCCACTCGCGGCGGCGATTTCGTCCTCGAAGGAAGCGATTTGGAACATTCTCGCGGACCCAGACAAGTTAGCGAGGATCTAGGATTTTTGTTTAGGAGAACTGCATGGCACTGCGCATAATTGCTCTTACATTGATGATGACCGCCACAGTCGGTACCGTTCCGGTTCTGGCTGCCGACGATCCGGCATTCAGCAAGGACCTAAAAGCGACCATTGCACTGCAGGGAATGACCTGCGATCAAGTGACGGACGCCAAGCGCAATGCCGACAGCGACTACACCGCAACCTGCAAGGACGGTAACCGCTATCACGTTTATGTGAACGCGCAGGGCCGCGTTATCGTGCAAAAACTCTAAGAGCCGCATGGAGTTTGGTTGGAGCGGCTTGAACTCTGCCGCAGAAATGCTGTACTTAGATGATGAATACAGAAGTGAAGCTCGAAGGCATCTTCGCGCAGTCGCCCTACGCGGGCCGCAGCGCGCAAATGTTTCCGCACCTAACGCCGGTGCAAATCGCGCGCCTCAGCGCGCATGGCCGTAAGAGCGCCATTCAAAAAGGCCAGGTGCTGGCCGAGCCGGGCGACCGGCTACCGATGTATGTCGTTCTTTCCGGAAGCATTGAGATCGTGCAGCCAACCTTGACGGGAGAGACGCTCATCGTCGTCCACACCGCGGGAAGTTTTTCCGGCGACGTGGGTACGCTGCGCGGCAGCAGCGCCGTCGTGGGCATGCGAGTGCGCGAAAGCGGCGAGGTGCTGTCGATCGACGAGGTGCATTTGCGCACGATTTTCCAGACCGACACGGAGCTGAGCGAGCTTTTCATGCGCGCTTTCATTTTGCGCCGTGTGGCCCTCATCTCGACTCAAAGCAGCGACGTCGTGCTGCTCGGCTCGACTCGCTCCGCGGGCACGCTTCGGCTGCAGCAGTTCCTGACTCGCAACACCTACCCGTTTGTCAATCTCGATGTCGACAGCGACGCATCCGTGAGCGAATTGCTGGACCGCTTCCACGTCAAGGTCGAAGACTTTCCGGTAGTGCTCTGCCGCGGTTCCGTGGTGCTCAAGAATCCGAGCAATGAAGAGGTCGCCGCCTGCCTGGGGATGAATCAGCAAATCGACGATGAGCGGATTCGCGACGTCGTCGTGATCGGCGCGGGGCCGGCGGGGCTGGCCGCCGGAGTCTATGGCGCATCCGAGGGCCTTGACGTATTGGTGCTTGAAACCGGCACGCCGGGTGGGCAAGCCGGATCGAGCTCGAAGATCGAGAATTACCTGGGGTTCCCCACGGGAATTTCCGGGTTGGCCCTGGCAGCTCGCGCCCTGATTCAGGCTCAGAAATTTGGCGCGGAAATCAGGACCGCGTACTCGGCGCTGCACTTGAACTGCGACCAGCGGCCCTACGCGATTGAATTTGCGAATGGCCATGCCGTGCGCACGCATGCGGTGGTAATTGCAACCGGCGCCGAGTATCGGCAGTTGTCGCTGGATAACGCGTCGCGATTTCTGGATATGGGAATCTACTATGCCGCGACCACCACCGAGGCGCGACGGTGCGGAACCGCAGAAGTCATTGTGGTGGGCGGCGGCAACTCCGCGGGTCAAGCGGCGGTCTATCTCGCAGCCACTTGCAAGCGCGTCAATTTACTGGTGCGAGCCAATGGTCTGGCCGACAGCATGTCGCAATATCTCATTCGCCGTATCGCGGACACACCGAACATTACTTTGCGTACTCGGACACAAATCACCTCGCTCGAGGGCCAGGAGCAACTTACCCGCGTGACCTGGAAAACCGCGCCCGGCAACGTTCCGGAAACGCACGATATCGGCCACGTGTTCCTCATGACCGGAGCGCTTCCTTGCACGAATTGGTTGAATTCATGCGTGGCACTCAACGAAAAAGGCTTTGTACGAACCGGCTCTGATTTGCTTCGCGAAGAGCTGTCGGAGTCAAAGTGGGCGAATAAACGTCAACCGGAGTTCTTTGAGACCAGCGTCCCCGGGATTTTTGCGGTCGGCGATGTCCGCTGCGGGAGCGTCAAGCGCGTCGCGGCTGCGGTGGGCGAGGGCTCGGCTTGCATCCAACAGGTTCATCGGGTGCTTCACGAATCATCGCCATGAGCTCAAGCAAGGTCCCAGCTACAGTTCAGCCACTTTTTCCGGACGACAAGCGCCTGACAGCAAATGCATGACACCGAGCAGGTTTCCATGCAGACGGCCGCGACGATCGATATGGTTTTCAGGCCGAAATGTCTTCGCCGCATTCACAACCAGCGCCTTCAGTATATTGGCGGATGCCTCACGCAGAGAAAGTGCATCTTTCTTATATAAATACCAGGCGTTCACTATTTGCGAGTAGCCGTATCTCTTTCCGGACACTCGCCCCGTCTGCAGCCCCAGGTGCACGCCGGCGAGCAAACTGCATTCGACCAGACGTCCTTTTTTCGCCGCCTTGCGCGAGAATTCCTTGTCCTCGAGCCAACCATAAAGCACCAGCCTTTCATCGAATTGCAGGTCATTGATCGCGGACATCCTGAACGCCATGTTGCATCCGTACAGATCCTCGAGCTCAGACAAGGCGCGCGGATCGGTCGGCCGAGGCAGCGCGAGTATCTCCCGCGCTTGTTGCCAAGAGATGGGCTGCCTTCTCGCACCATCCCGAATCACGGTGCCGTTCACTCCCGCAATGTTTGCTGCGGACGAAAACAGCTGCACGCATTGTTCGATCCAATTCCCCGCAGGCGCAAAGTCATCATCGAAAAAGATGGCGACGTCAGCGCGCGTTCGCACCCGCTCTAAACCTCGGTTGCGTTGCGCGGTCAATCCGGCGGGGCCGAACAGGTATTCGAGGTTCAATTTGGTTGCCGGGGTGACGCCGATATCCGAGGGTTCGGTTGCAGAAATTACAATCACCGCCGGCGCGCAGGATTGCTTTTCCAACAGGGCCAGCACCTCGGCAACGGCTTGCGGTCTGCCCTTGGTCGCCAGAATGACCGCCACCCGGATCGGTGCCTCGGGGCGTGCGTTTTGGGAGTGGAAGTTCATTCGGTGAGTTACCCCAAAAAAAGCTCTGCGCCACAAAGGCTGCGCAAATCCCCCCGATACTGCCGCCGTCTTATTGTAACCGTATGACGGCACATCCGTGATGCAGGCTGATTTTACCTCAAACGAGATTTGCCGCACCTTCCACGGTAAATCGCGGTGCGCGCGCCGTGACGGCAAATCGCCGCTGGCAACCACATGCCAGCATCCTGTATGTTATTGCATCCTGCACCAGGCACCCAAGCAGCAACTGTTTTTTGGCTCATGAGCACACCCGACATCCGAAGCGTTCGCATTTATCACAACAATCTTTGGGCGAGATACAAAGGCGCCATATTTTCAAAGGTTTTCGCGAACAGCGCCCGCAGCGGAGTATCCACCGCTTTCATACAAGTGGGGGAGACGTCAACTGATCGGAAGGGTCTGGGCGGCGCGGATCGCTCCTATCATAAGTATCCATACAAGCTCATGTTCTCGCAGTCATACGAAAAGATCCCCTCCTACAAGTTGATCACTTCGTTGTCTGCGGACCTGATCAGAAACCCGAGCGACTTGGTTGTTCTGCCGGGTTATCACCTTCCTGAGTATTGGGCGATGTTGCTCATATGCATTTTGCGGCGTCGCAAGCGCGCAGTGTTCTGTGATTCGACCGCCCTTGATCGCGCGAAGAGCCGATGGAAAGAGAAAGCGAAGGCGTTCTTTTTCCGGCGTTGCGATGGCTTTTTCTGCTACGGCAGCAGAAGCAAGGAATACGTCGCGAGTTATGGGATTGACCCGCAAAAGATCTACGATGGCTGCCAGGCGGCTGCACTCGCGCACGACTATGACGCTGCAGCGATTCGTGCGTACTACGCGAGCAACTCGTTCAGCGCCGCATTCTCCTCGAAATTTCTCTATGTGGGGCGCTTGGCGCAGGAGAAAGGGCTGTTCGATTTACTCGAGGCGTTTTGCCGCGTCCGAAAACAGGATCCCGCCGCCACGCTCGACTTGGTGGGGTCCGGGTCGCTCGAGGAGGAGCTACGGCAGCGCGCGCGAAAGCTGGGGATCGAGTCCGCTGTGGCATTCCTGGGCACAAAAACCCCGGAAGACATCGGGCGCTTGCTGATGAGCCGCGCCGCACTGATTCTTCCGAGCCACCGGGAGCCCTGGGGGCTGGTGGTCAACGAAGCGCTCAGCTTCGGCTGTCCGGTGGTCGTGAGCGACGTCTGTGGCTGCGTTCCGGAACTCGTTCGTGACGGCGTCACCGGATATTCATTCCCTGCCTGCGATGTGGATGCGCTCACCGAAGCCATGAAGGGTGCCGCGCTGCTATCCCAAAATCGAGGCGACGTCGCCCAGCGGTGCATGGATGTCATTGCAAGATTTACACCTGAGCAAGCGGCTGTGCAGATTTTGCGCGGTTGCGTTTCCATTTTGAACACACCACAATAATTCGCTGCGCAGCGTCTATGGGACCAATGTCACTCGAACCAATTAGGCCTTTGATTCAAACCGTTCTACATGCCGTAGGCTTGGAGGTTCGGCGCGCAAAAAACGCCAATCTTGAGCCATACGTGCTGAAGAATATTCTTAATACGACGGGCGCTTCGATTGTGCTCGATGTCGGTGCGAACACAGGCCAGTATGGAGATGCTTTACTTCGCGAGGGTTTCAACGGCACGCTGGTCTCTTTTGAAGCCATACCGGACGTGCATGGTCAGCTCCTGGAGCATGCCAAAAGACGCAGCCGATCCTGGTTGGTGGCACCGTGCGCCGCCCTGGGAAGTTCGAACGGGCAGATCGAGATCAACATCGCGGGAAATTCGGTGAGCAGCAGCATTCTGCCGATCACGTCCACTCACTTGGACGCGTGGCCGCAATCGAAATATGTTCAGAAACAGATCGTGAACATCGCGAGGCTCGACGAAATCGCCGAGCCTTTGATTCCGGCGAATGGCACTATGCTCATCAAAGTGGACACGCAAGGATATGAGCTGGAGGTACTCAAGGGTGCTAGCGGCCTTCTGGGACGCACGGTTGCCCTTCAGCTGGAACTCTCGCTGGTGCCGCTCTATGACGGCGCGCCGACGATGGCGGAGGTGATCTTATTTGCCGCGGCCAAGGGTTTCGAATTACACAATCTGATTCCCGGTTTTCGGGATAAGCGAAGTGGCCGATTGCTCCAGGCCGATGGGTTTTTTGTCCGCGGCCGGGATACCCCGCCTCTCAACGCCTGACTGACTCATCTGTCGTCAAGGGCATTCACCAGTACCGATAAACTCCTCAGCCGCATTTTGTCAGTGGTTTCTTTGCGACGTCGGGCGTCCACCGAAACAGGCCGCCAGGCGAGGATTTGATTTGCCGCTTCGGCGGCATCGGCTGTAAGCCCAAGTGAAGGATACCCCAGCAATTTACCGAGGCGGTCTATGTTTGAATCCTTGCGCACCACGACAGGGATGCCAAGCTGGACGGCGCGCCCGTGGATGCCTGAGGATTGATCGTAACCCTCGGCGTAACAGCTCCAAATGACGTCGGCCCTTTTGTAAAGGTAAAGTAGGTCGCTGTTCGCAATGCGCTGATTTACAAGCATGCCCCCGAGGTCTACAAAACGTTTGGCCTGCGCGGCTGAGGATGCACGAAGTTTTCCCGCGACGATGAAAATATAGTCCTCACGTAGACGCGGGGACGCGCACCAAATATCGACCAGATAGTCGAAACCCTTGGCCTTACTCTGCGTTCCGAGGGCAATGAGCAGACGTCGGCCACCCGATGCGGCAGCGAGTTGATCGGCGATTTGCGGGCTTGGCTCCGCGCTCGCGTCGTTCAGGTAATCCAGGTCCCAAAGCTGGGGGTCATAGATCCAATCCGTCGCCACCTCACTCAGCCGCGGGAGAACAGCGAGCGGCAGGATGCTCAAAATATGGACGTGCGGAAGGCGCGAGACGAAGCGAAAGACTATTCGGCGGACAGTGGCCTTGATAGATCCTTCGACGAAGCAATCGCCCGGCCGAAAGAACAGCCCCACCGTCGCCCGGCCCAGGAGCGAGCGAGCGACCGCGCGACCGAGCGCCGCAATGGTCTCCGTCGGCCGGGTATCCAAAAACGAGTAAAAAAGCGTCGCCTTGTTGTTTGCGGAGAAGCGCGGCCCAGGAACGCGGTGCAGGTATATGTCCAGAGGTGCCAGCGCAGCCTCGAACAGGCGATCATATTCTGAGTGGTGCCCGTCGCCGTCTCTGGAGACGTAGGTAATCGTTGTCTTTTTGCGAGGATTGGTGGTCATCGGAATCTAGCGGCGCTGAAGCAGCGCATATTTTTCCTTTACAAGCGACACAGATCGAACCGCCAGCAAACGAAAATCACGAATCTCCGGCAATGGGTGAATCCCAAGCATGTGGCAGTTCCTGTTCATGCTGAACAAACTGCCCAATGCCAACATCCCGCCTGCGCCGATGGCGATACCGATGGCACCAAATGCGCGGCCCAAAAAAATCCCTGCTATGAGCGTGCCGGATAACGTCAGCATGTGCCCCCAGAGATTCCACCAGATATGTCCGCTTGCGACTCCCAGAAGATACGCCGGCGCGGCGATCAGATTTGCAAGCCAGCTTGCCGCCAGGATCACGGTGAATTGGATGAATATGGCTGTAACGTGCCCCGTCCAGAGATAACAGATTATCGGCGAAGCCAGTGCCACAGCGCCTAACAATGCGCACCCTCCAACCAGGGATAGAGTCATGGCTTTGTGATAAAGGCGTTTGACCCTTTGCGGCTCAGTTTCCATCAGGTGCGCGAAACCCGGCATGAGTACCTGATTTGGCATGACGATGATTTGCCGCGCTTGTAGAACCAGCCTCTGGGCCATCTCGAAGAAGCCGAGAGCCTCGAGGCCGCCGTAGGTGGACATCAGAAATTTTACGGTGGGATCAAGGAGAAACGAGATGATGGTCGCCGCCTGCAGTTTGGCGCCGAATCCTATCAATTCTCGAAAAACCTCGCGGTCCCAGCGGTGAGGAAATCGAAGCGACCATGTGCCCCGGTAGTTCCGAAGAAACAGCATCCAGCCCAAGGAGATGACCAGTGCATATTGCGCGATCTGGGCCCAAGCCAGACCCCGTAGTCCGCCATAGGGCACGAAGGCGACCGACGCGACGAATTGAACGATTAGCCCGGTGATTACAATCATGCTCTTCTGATCAGAACGCTGTTGTCCGACAATCGCCCCGGTTGTCGCACTGGCCACGCCGATGAGAACGAAGGAAACCAGGGAGAAGGGCAAGAGTGCCCGCGCCGTCGCGAGGCCTTCACCCGTGGTGGTCAGCGCAAGCGCATAAAACGCCGGTGCCCACAATGCCAGTGCGATGACCGAGTAGAGCAGCAAGTTGGTGATGATCGCAGTTTCGACATAGACGACTGTCTTGTCCTTTTCCTGTCTGGCGCCGGCTATGGCCACAAAGCGTCCGAGCCCGGCTGCGGTTCCTAGGTCGGCGAGGCGACCCAATGAGGTTGTGGCCAGAACCAGCGACCAAATTCCGAGGGACTTTACGCCAAGATGGCCGACGATGACCCGGAATAGGAAAAAAAGCACGATTGCTGAAGCGGCAACCTCGGCAATGGCCCACGCGGCATTTCGGCGAAACCCTAATTCCAAAGTCGACTCGGCCATCCAGTAAGACATTCCACGGAGAGATCGATCCTGTGATCGCTCAATTCGTGGGATTGCCGGAGAAGAATACGACAACGCGCCGTTGTATATCCTTGGCCAGCGGGTTGACGTATGGCTCGTGCATCATGCTGATGTGGGTTCCGACGATCTCGACAATTTCCGCTTGAGGAGCGAATTTTCGCCATATTCGCCCGACTTGCGGCAGGTACAACAGCGGCTTTACCGTCGCCTCATAGACAACGACGCTTCCAGTATAGCTTTTCGGCCGATAGTCGAACAAAGCCTGGAACAAGCGATTGACAAACGATTTATGGACCGGTTGATATCGCGAGACGTCCATGATCCCTTCTATCGCGTATCCGCCGCCCAGCTTTTGTCCTCGCTTCAGCCCGATTGCTCCCTTGCCGATCGCCGTTGCGTTGTTGCTGATGCTCCAGAGCAACGAATGAAGCGTTCGACTCCTCATTAAATCTCCGTGATTGAGCCAGCCGCGCACGTTGCGGGCAAGTTCAAACCAGTAGCGCAAGTTCAAGCGGGACAATGCCACGCCGGTGTTTTCCGGCACACCATCGATCATGAGGAGCGGTCCGATTTCACGACCGAGCCCATGTAAATTGTCGGCCATTGCCAGCGCGATAACCGCCCCGACACAGTATCCACCCAACAACAAAGGACCTTCCGGCTGGAACTTGTTCAAGGCGGCTGCATAGTAGTTCGCCAGCGATTCCACTGAGGTGCCAAATTCGATATCAGGCATCTGTTTCGGCGGCGCTTGGATTCCGTAGAAGCGAATCGTCGGCTCGAGATGTCGCGCCAAATCCAGGAAATCGGTACCGGCTACACCCGATGCCGAGTGGACGCAATAGAAGGCGGGGCGAGGCGCGTCGGGCGCAAGAGCACAATCGTTGATCGGCACGATCGTGCGCTCCGAATTGCGCGAGGCGTGCGCGAATAGAGCATTGGTGTTGCGAGGTAAGGCGGTGCTCAAGGGTGCGCTCATGAACGGCCTCGGGCCAGCGGCTGAGAACTGTCAAAGGTGTGATCGTGGTCGAGGTTCGAGTCCCAATTGATATATTTTATTATTATAGACATATTCTGCCATTTGCGCGGTTTGGAACGCGCTCCTCCGCGTCCGAAAAGTCTGCGGTTTGCGCACCCATTGTTGACGTTTTATTTATACGCGGCAAATTTTTTGGGAGCAGCGCCAGATGCTGTAGGACGATTTGAAGCCCTGAGTGCGGATTAGGCCGACACGCACTCCGGTGCGCCAATGATAGATTGAGGCGCTATGATCGCTGAAACCTCAATCCGGGTCGGGACGTCGGCCACAAATTTGGTGGCGAACCCCATTGTGCCCGCGTGGATCCTGGACGGTAAACCGGTCGCGCGCCTAGAACTGTTGTCAAGTAGCGCGGACGGAACGGCGAGCACTTACTTCTGGGATTGCACCGCCGGCCGTTTTAACTGGTTTTATAGCTTCGATGAGACCCTACACATCCTGGAGGGTGCGGTTACCCTTAAATTTCCCACGGGCGCCACACAGCATGTCGTCGCCGGCGATACCATCTTTTTCCCGGCGGGGTCCAGCGCCGAGTGGACGGTGGATAACTATGTCCGAAAGCTGGCTTTCTGCCGAACGCCGCTGCCGAGTTACCTGATCTTTGCCCGGCAACTGGTTCGCCGCCTCCGGCGCGTGGTCGGCGGTGGCTCGGGCAAGGACGGCGGCTCAGGGTTGCTTTGAACTACAGCGAGCAGACGCCGGCCTTGGAGGCGCTTCCGTTCCAGTAGGTCAGGTCCTGGATTCCCGACGGAAGGCCGCCGGCGCCATAGATTTGCACGCCACCTTGGAATGAAAAGACGTCTGCGCCGTTTCGCGACAGCGTGAAGACCGGTGTTCCCGGCTGAGAAGGCACGCTGAAGGAAGCAATGCCTGCGGCCGCGTTTTGAGTGTAGGTCTTTCCGCCGATGGTAATTTTCAGCACGCCGGGGCTCGTCAGGAAGGCCAGCAATTCAATGTCGTTTTGCGCCGCGCCGCTGGCGATGCTGTCGGTTTGGCTTTGCCCCGGGCCTGCCGCAGTCGTCGCTTCACGGCGGTAAAAGTAATACAGGACGTCATGGGTGATCTGGGGCTGCGCGCCTGTGAGGAACCACGCAGCGTAATAGCCGGTAAGATTATAATAACCGGTTCCGATGCTTCGCTGCAGAGTCGCGTCGGTCGAAGGCGATATTGCGCTGCTCTCCGAAAAGTCATTCCAGGTCACCAGCTGGACCCAGTCTGCATCCCCTTGGATCGAGCCGGTCCACGCATCCCGGTATGTCGCGCTGTTTCCCGCTTCCCAAAAGAGAAAGTCCTTGGGGCGGTATTGCTGCGGATCGACCGGCATCATGAAAATCCTGCCGTAAGTGCTATGAATGGTTTTCGGATCGCCCTGCATCCCGCTGGAGGCCGTCACCGTGGCCGTGCCCCAGTCCGCGAAGCCATAGGAGAAAGCGGCGTAGGCGGCGGGAGCTGCGGGCCAGGCCACGAATGTCGGCACGAAGGCGATTTGAATACCTTGAGCATTCAACCGGCTGATCACCGACTGCCACCAGGCGGCCGAGTTGAGTCCGGCGTCAAACGCCGACACGACCAGGCGGCCGTCGCTCAACCGATAGGCGGCTGGGCTGGAGGCCGCAGATGCAATGATGGAGACCACCGCGTTGCTGTCGGATCCGAGCGTCGAAAGGTCAGGCATGACGACAATTTTAAAGCGTGAATCGACGGCGTGGGCCGCAGCCAGCATTACGCGCAACGTGCCGTTGCTGTCGGTGGCATCGTTCGCGCCCAGTACGTCAAAGGTAAAACCCGTAATGCCGCGCGCAATCGCGGCGCGTACTTCGCTCTCCATGTTGAGCTGGGGCCAATTTGCGTTGGTGCTTACTGCCACTCCCAGGGGTCTTTGGCGAAGGAAGCCGCCTTGTTTCGACCACTTGTCCGATTCGCCGCTTTTACTGAGATATTGCGTGTTGTAGTAGTCCTTCGCCGATGCGGCATTGTCGATCGACACCGGGAATGGGTGAAAATAGTGTGCGAAAACCTTTTTCGATGCATTGAATAAGGCGTCTGCCGAAGGCATCGTTGAGGGGAGGCACGCGTCGCCTGCCTTGATGACCGCGACCGGCGGAGAAACCGGCGGCGCAGGTGTCGGTGCAGGTTTTGGCGCAGGTGTCGGGGCATGTGTCGGCGCCGGCGTCGATGTTGCTGCAGTCGCTGGTGTATCGCCGCTGTAGGAGTTACTGCTGGATCCGCAGCCGCTCATTGCAGACACTAAAAAAAACGCCAGCGGAGCAAATGCTGTCAACGCGCTCGACCTATAAACCATAGCCACCTGTTCCTATCTCTTTGTGATTCACGCCGATTGCGAGCAGCGATGCGTGAGTTCACAAAGACGACACAGCGGCCATCCTCGGAAACCCCGCTATCTGTTACTCACAGACCGGAAGCTTTGCGTCACCGGCTTGCGCCGGGTATGCCCTTGAACGAGAGGGAGTACATCATGCGATGTGCGATTGAGCACGCTGTCGTAGTGCACAGACAGGCGCAAAGATGTCGAACTCAGAAATGTGACTCAGTGCCGACGAATCGCGAATGTGAAAGCGGTGCCGAGGCAATGTGCAGACGTCGGTTTGGAGTCTATAAAAAAGGGTTTTTTTCGTTCGAAGATTGCCGATCTAAATCGCTGTCAACGGCGGGCCGGAGAGGCTGGAAAAAACACGCGATGTCAAGTATTCGGTTGCGCTCGCCAACCGCCGAAAAACCTCGACCGAATTCCTCGGCCGGATATGTCTGTAATCGCCGACACCCGGTCATTGGTGAGGGGCGTGTAAGACCACAGCTTACGAACAGCAGGGCAGATGTCTGGCATCTTTGTTATGTCATGTCTGGCGAACTAGACGCTTCGAGGATCCGGGGTCGGATTTAGGGGCGGTAATGCGAATATTGATTTACAGCGCGAACTTTGCGCCGGAGCCTACCGGCATCGGCAAATACTCCGGTGAGATGGCTTGGTGGCTTGCCGACCACGGGCACGAAGTTCGCGTGGTGTGCGCGCCACCGTATTACCCGGCTTGGCAGGTGGATGAGAAATATCGCAGGCCGCTTTTCCGGCGCGAACAATGGCGCGGCGTCGATGTGTGGCGAACTCCGCTGTGGGTCCCCAGGTCGCCGAGCGGATTTACTCGAATATTGCACCTGCTGTCGTTTGCGATCAGCTCCTTCCCGGTGATGTTATTGCAAATCGCGTGGCGGCCCGATGTGGTACTGACGGTGGCCCCAGCGTTCATGTGCGTACCGACCGGCCTCCTGACCGCCCGCCTGTGCCGCGCCAAACGCTGGCTGCACTTGCAGGACTTCGAGGTGGACGTCGCGTTCAGCATGGGGCTGTTGAAGGGCAGGCTCTTGCAGCGAATAGTGTTGCGCGTGGAAAGATCGCTGCTGCGACGATTCGATACCGTATCGACGATTTCAGGCCGGATGATCCAGCGTCTGCTGTCCAAGGGGGTGCTGGCCGGCAAAGCCCGATATTTCCCTAACTGGGTAGATCTTGCTCGAATCAAGCCTCCGAAGAACGGCGGCTTTCGCGCAAAACTCGGCCTATCCTCGGACGTCATCGTGGTGTTGTTTTCCGGGACGTTGGGCGGCAAGCAGGGACTGATGGTGATACCAGAGGCTGCCAGGCTGTTGGCAATGCGCAGCGACATTGTGTTTGTCGTTTGCGGCGACGGGGTCATGAAGCCGCAACTGGAGTCCGCAGCGGCGGGTTTGGCCAATGTTCTATTCATGCCGCTGCAGCCTTCCGGGCGCGTATCGGACTTGCTCGCGATGGCAGACATTCATCTGCTGCCGCAGAGTCCGGACGCTGCAGATCTGGTTCTGCCGTCTAAACTGTGCGGCATGCTGGCCAGCGGCCGGCCGGTGATTGCGACCTGTCGTCCGGAAACGGAAATCAGCGAGATTGTCTCGGAATGCGGCTTGGTGGTCGCGCCTGAAAACAGCGCAGAACTTGCGCGCGCGATCACCAGGCTCGCGGACAACCCGCATGTCAGAGCAGCACTCGGCCGACGGGCCAGGATCTTCGCGGAAGAGAACTTCGAGCGCGACACCGTTTTGAACAACATGTTTGCCCCGGTTCGAATGGGGGGCGGGCTGGCCGCAGCGCCAAATGACGTGGCCGCATGAAAAAGAAACGAACATCATCTCTATAGACGAGGTTGATGGAGTACTTTTGAAGTACTCTTTGGTTGGTTTAGCACCAGCAAGAAGTAGAACACTATGAGCGCAGCGCACGCAGCCGTGAATCCATACCTCCCACACTCAGGCCGGGTTGGCCGCTGGCTTGGTCTTTTTGCGGTTTGCTTTCTGTGCACCATTTGGTTCGGTGCAGCACCGGCAACCGCGCAGCCTGAGTATCTATTGGCTCCGGGCGATATCTTGAAAATCAGCGTGTTCAAGAATCCCGACTTGAGCCTCGACGTCCGGGTATCGGAGTCCGGCGCCATTGGTTATCCGCTCATCGGTTCGGTGCCGGTCAAGGGCCTTACCCTGCCTGCTGCAGAGGGAAAGATCGCGCAAATGCTTCGAGACGGCGGTTTCGTCGTCAATCCGCAAGTAAACATATTGCTGACCGAGGGTTTCGGGAATTTGGTATCCGTGATTGGCGAAGTCAATAAGTCCGGTCGCTATTCGGTCGATTCCGCCGGCGGCCATGTCTCGGGAATGCTCGCCGCGGCGGGGGGAGTCTCGCCGACCGGCGGTGAGATGGTGTCGGTATCCGGCGTGCGCAGTGGCAAGCCCTTTCGGCGCGACGTCGATATCGTCAAAATGTCCTCGACCGGAAACACGGCCGATGATATCGAGCTCTACGGCGGTGACACCGTATATGTCAATCGCGCGCCCATGTTCTATATTTACGGGCAGGTTCAAAAGCCCGGCCAGTACCGCCTGGAAAGAGGCATGACGGTGATTCAGGCGCTTGCGACCGGAGGCGGCGTCACGGGTAAGGGAACGCAGCGCGGCATCGTCCGGCACCGGCGGGACGCCAACGGCAAGGTGAAGGAAGAGGGCGTTTCCATGGACGATGACGTCCAGGACAGGGACGTCATTTACGTCAAGGAGAGTTTGTTTTGACCAAATTCGACTTAGCAGGTTGCTGCCGAGGCTGCGCTTAAATGAGCTTAAATCAATTCCTGGTGATACTGCGTGCGCGATGGCAGATCGCCGTCGTCATCTTTTTGGCGGTGCTGCTCCTGGTCAGTTTCACGAGCCTCATCTGGCCCAAGCAATACACGGCGACCGCTTCCATCGTGATCGACAGCAAATCCGATCCGGTGTCGGCCGCCGGCGGCGCGGCGGGGGGCGGGGGGCAGCCGCAGGCCACATACGTCAATACGCAAGCCGACATCATCGCCAGCCAGCGCGTGGCACAGCGAGTGGTCAGGACGCTGAAGTTGGACCAGCAACCTGAAGCGAGGAAGCTATGGGCGAGGGGCACCGGCGATGACATCAGCGTTACCATTGCAAACCTTTTGCTCCAGAAGAAGCTCGTCGTGGCACCGGCGCACGATAGCCCGACACACGCCAGCAACGTAATCGACATATCGGTCCAGTGGTCAGATCCGGTCACCGCCGCAGCGCTGGCGAACGGCTTTGCGCAGGCCGCCATTGAAACGAATATCGAGTTGAAAGTGGAGCCCGCGAAGCAGTATGCGACCTGGTTCGATCAGCGCTCGCGCGCACTGCGCGCTGATCTGGAAGCGAAGCAAAAGCTGCTCTCCGATTTTCAAAGCAGGAATGGAATCGTTGCGACAGACGAAAAACTCGACGTCGAGAATGCACGCCTAGCCGAACTTTCCACCGAGTTGGTCACCATTCAGGGCCAGCGCCAGGACAGCCAATCGCGCCAGCGTCAGGTCGGTGCCGACATCAATTCATTGCCCGAGGTGTTGCAGAGCCCGGTAATCCAATCGCTCAAAGCCGCGCTGGCGCAAGCGGAGGCAAAACGCCCGGACATCGCCGCCCGGCTGGGCAAAAACCATCCTGATTACCAGGCAGTGGAAGGCGAGATAAGCAATCTGCGCAGCCGAATCGCGCAGGAGAGTAACAATATTGCAGCGTCGCTCGGCAGTACCACGCAGGTGAATGTGCGCCGTGAAAATGACGTGCGCCAGGCTCTGGAGGCGCAGAAAAAACGCGTCCTCGAGCTGAAATATCAACACGACCAGGCGGCAATCTTCCAAAGCGACGTTACCTCGGCGCAGCGCGATCTTGACGAAGTATCCCAGCGGCTGGCGCAAAGCAATCTGGAAAGTTTGACGCAGCAAACCAACGTTGTTCAATTGAGCACGGCATACGCACCCAAGGGGCCTTCGAGTCCCAAGCTCATTATCAATCTCGTACTGGCAATATTTCTGGGTGCGGTACTGGGAATCGGAGCTGCTGTGGCAACCGAGATGCGTAACCGCCGTGTTCGCGAAGACGAAGATATGGTGGAGATTCTGGGAGTGCCCTTGCTGGGCAAGATCGGTTTCATCCAAGTCCGTGCCAACGAAGCTCGAGTTCCGCAGGCCGCGTCTGCACGGCTCGAGCCATCGGTCATTTGAATGTTTTCGCCGTTCGCAACGAAGAGCCCAACATGAATAAAATTGCCGATAGGCCCGTTAAGCGCCGGGACGCCCCGCAGGATCGCGGCCGCGCGATAGGCGCAATTCTCGTCGAACAGGGCCGGCTCACGGCCCAGGATGTGGATGACATTCAGCGCTTCGCCAATGCACAAGGCATGCGATTCGGAGAGGCCGCGGTGCAGATGAAACGCATCACGGAACACGACATCGAGTTGGCGCTTGCCCATCAGTACAACTATCCAATCTTGGGGCGAGGCGGCCAGGGTGGAGTCGGTGACGATGTCATCGCGGCTCATCAGCCGCAGAGCGAGACGGTGGAACCGTTGCGCGCGCTGCGCAGCCAATTGATTCTGCGCTGGTTCAACACCGCCACCCGCAAGGTGTTCGCAGTTACCAGCGCTGAACGCGGCGAGGGCCGTAGCTGGCTGGCCGCGAATCTGGCGACGATGTTTGCGCAGCTCGGCGAGCGAACGCTGCTGATCGATGCGGACATGCGGCATCCGCGCCAGCATCGGTTGTTCAACATCGACAATTCCGTGGGACTATCCGCCCTTTTGACGGGGCGAGCCGGCAGGGAAATTGCACGTCGCATTCATCCCCAGCTGCGTTTGTACGTGTTGCCCGCGGGCATCATTCCGCCCAACCCGCAGGAATTGCTCGCGCGCCCGGTGTTCGACGTCATTTTGGATCATTTTGCCGCTCAATTCGGGCTTGTGATCATAGATACACCGGCGGTGTCGGAAACCGCCGATGCGCAGATCCTGGCTGCGAATGCCGGCAATGCGGTGATGGTGGCCCGCCGCAATCACACGCAGCAGGCGAAGCTCGCAGCGGCCATGGAGATCTTGACCGACACCGGTGTAAACGTGATCGGCAGCGTTCTCAATGAGCATTGAGCATTGAGCACTAGCGACTGTGCTTGGCGGGCCGCTCAGGTTTTGTAAATGAGGAAGACAAAGAAAACAATCAACATCCCGAGTCTGCGCATACTGCTGGCGCTTTTGATCGTGCTGATCGAAATAGTGTTCATCAACAGCCTGGCCGCAGCCGGGATGGAATTCATTCTTTCCAGCGTGGCGGTGACCATCGCGCTCCTGATTCAGTTGCGATTCGGCGTTCGCGAGAACGCCGCGTCCCCGGCGGATATTGTCGTTTTCATTTTCAATTGGCTGTTTCTCGATCTGTCGCCCAAGGTCCAGCTGATCGATATGCCGCAGCATCTCATCAATACATCTTCGGTTACCGTGGACGGAGTCGCGTTGACGAATCTGGTTTGCGCGCTCTTCATGATTGCATTTACGCTCTTCTACGAATTCTTGAGCAGGCGCACCAAAAATCCGGCGGCGGCCGACTCCGCGGCAACCGGCCCCGTACCGGGTGATGCCGGCGGCTCCGCACCGGATGAGGCTCGGGCGGAGTTTACGGCGGGCGGGGTCGGACTGGCGCTCGCTGTCTGCCTCGTCGTCGTGGCCGTGTTGGGCCCGCGTGCCTATGCCGATGTGGAGAACGCCGTGGCGGCTACGCCGGCATCGCTGGTCATGCAGAGGTTTCTGCTGTTTCTTCCTTCCGCGACCCTCTTGATCCTCCTGCATGAAACGGTCCGATCGGGCCGTAAAGTGTTATTCAGCCGCGTCTGCGTGCTGCTGCTGCTGTTGGTCTTGGTGCTGATCACTGAGAATCCGCATACCGAGAAACGCAATGCCATAGGGCCGGTATACATCGCGCTGCTGCTGGTGCTATTTCACAACTGGTTCGCGACCCAAGGCAGGCGTCTGCTGTTGCTGGTGAGCGGTATGGTTTTGGTTTTTCCGGCGATTGCGATATTCACGAAAAATCGCGGTCAGTCATTGAGCGGCCTGTCGCTGAGCCAATTCTCCGATGAAATCGCGGATCACTATTTTTCGATCAACTATGACTCGTGGGCCAACATATATACGGCCGTGGAGATCGTAAAAGTTCACGGCCTGCAGTGGGGCCATCAATTGCTCGGTGCTCTCCTTTTCTTTGTGCCGAGTTCGGTATGGGGCGGCAAGCCGCTCGCCACGGGAATATTTTTGGCCCAATACTTGATCGCGAACTACAGCATGTGGTTCACGAATCTGTCGGCACCCTTGGTTGCGGAAGGCTACTTGGACTTTGGGCCGGGAGGCGTGATCGCCTATGCGATAGCGATGGCCTGGTTCGTGGTGTTTCTGAACCGGCTTGCCCGGCGGCGTGCAGGCTGGGTTGCGTTTCCAATGGCCATCTACGCGTCGGTATTCTTGATGATCGTATTGCGCGGCTCGCTGATGATTGCCCTCGGATTCGCAAGCGCGGCGTTTTTGTCTTTCTGTTTCGCCTCCGCACTGCTGTCCGCAAGATTCGGGGAGCGGCGCCGGGTCGGCAGAAGAATGGGCGCCCGCCCCATGGTGTCTTGAGTGCCTGCCGCGGCGGATCACGGATGACGCGCAATGTGGCATTTGTCGGGCCGCTGCCGCCTCCCGTCAACGGCTTTTCCAGCGTGTGCGCGATGATGCTGGAGCGGCTGAGAACGAGAATGCCGGTGGCGGTGTTCGACCGGGCGCCGAAATTGCACGCTCCTGCGTGGGGCGCCTTGCTGCAACTCCTCTATCCGGCAAAGTATTTCGGCGTGTGCCTTGCACGACGCGACGTCATCCTGTACCTGGCGCTGTCAGGGGGCCGCGGCCAGTTCATCGATTTGATTTATGTGCTCATCGGCAAGCTGTTTCGACGGCCGATTTTTGTACATCATCACAGTTTCGTCTATATCAATTCCCCCTCATGGCTCAACCGGTGCTTCTTCGCGCTGGTCCGCAACGCGACGCATATCGCACTGAGTCCCAACATGGGTCAGGCACTGGTGCGGGTATACGGCTTGAATTCGGCCGCGATCATCGTGTTGTCGAATGCGGCCTTCTACGATTCGGATGACGAGGCGCGCGCGGTCAGTGATGATGCGGCCCCGCTGCAGTTGGGGTTCTTGTCGAACATCACCTTCGAGAAGGGCATCGTCGAATTCTTCAGGATTTTGGAGAAATTGAATCAATGCGGCGTTGAATATCGAGCGCATATCGCAGGTCCGTTGGCGCCCGATGCGCGGCAAACATTCGACGAGCTGCTCGGTGCCGCCAGTGATGTCGAGTACGTGGGGCCGGTGTACGGTGGACAGAAAGAGCAGTTTTACCGTCAACTGGATGTGTTTTTGTTCCCGACGAATTACGCCAATGAGGCTGAACCGCTGGTCATCTACGAGGCCATGCGCCAGGGGGTGCATGTCATCGCGTGCGATCGGGGGTCCATTTCGGAAATGTTGCGCAACGGCGCCGGTCTCGCCTTTACCCGCGAACACATCGTGGAATCGGCGGCGGAGCACATTGCGAAATTCAATGTTGATAGGCATGCGTTGGCAGCGGCCAAACGCAATTCAATGCAGCAAGCCCAACGAGTTCGTTGCGCGAGCAAAGTGGCGTTGGATAATTTATTGGCTTGTATGCAGGGAACGCATGAACCCGCGAGAATGACTCCGTGAAAAAATACCCTTGCCGGATTCCGTTTGCGTTGGCAATGTCCGCCTGGGCATCGACTTCGATGGGCGCTGCCATTGAATACAAAGATCCACTGGATATCGCGCTTACGCCCACCGAGGAAGCCGCTGCGGGGCAGCGCACCAATCGGCTGATCCTGTCGGTCGGCGATACTTACACTTACGATGACAATATCTATCGGTTGCCCTCAGGCGTTACTGATCTGGCCGCACTGCCGGGCATAGGACGCAATCCCAGCCGTCATGACTCGATTGACAGCATAACGGGAGGACTCGACGGCGAATGGCTTACGGGTGCGAGACAAAGCGTCGATGTGAGTCTGCGCGTCGACGAAAATCGATTTTTTAAAAACACGGACCTTGACAATGTTTCAACCCTTGACCGCGTCGCGTGGAATTGGGACGTGGGCGGGGTGCTGTCGGGCATGGTGGGCGCCGACTACTCCAGATTGCTCGGCGGATTCGTCAACGTGCAGGTGTACTCCCGCGACATCGTGAACAGAGCGGACTATTTTGGTTCCATGCGTTATCAGATAGGACCGCGGTGGGGGATTTTCGGCGGCCTGCTCGGTACCACGTACTCAGTGTCGTCGCCGCAGGCCACTTACAACAATTCGACCTCCAAGGGCGGCGAGGGCGGTGTTGACTTCACAACGGAACTCAACCGCATAGGTTTCGACTACCGTTACAACGATTCGCGCGCTCCCAATAGCGCGTTGTTGAACGGCGTGGTGTTCGATCCGGACTTTCGAGAAGAAAGAGCGCGGATACTTTTCAGGCATGTACTGTCGGAAAAGACGATTTTCGATGCCAGCGCCGGATATTTGAAGCGCGATTATCCCAGCACGGCCATAGGCAGTTTTTCAGGGGAGGTTTGGCGTGCCGCGTTGCAATGGCAACCGACCCCGAAGACCCAACTGCTGGTGGGCGCATGGCAACAACTCGCCGCGGATTTGACCTCGCAGACCGACTACTTCGTCGACAAAGGCCAGAGCATCACGCCCCAGTGGACCCCGTCGGATAAAGTCACTGTTTCAGCCTCCGTGTCGCACGACACGAACGCCTATGTCGGCGCAAATCCCGTCGGTCCCATACCCATAAATTCTCTCGCACAGGCCCGGCACGACACCGAGACGAGCGAGACCGTCAATGTTGTGTACACGCCCATCAGAGCGATCGTGCTGACCTTCTCGGCGGCCTACGTAAAACGCGACTCGAATGTCCCGGCATTCCAATTCAATGACTTTCAGGGCAACGTCAGCGTCACTTATAAATTCTTCCGCTATGGCGCGATTCAATGAGGATTCGAGCCCAGTCTCGCGCCCGGGCTCCTATGATCCTTAGAGCCTGGCGCGGACGGGGCGTGCAGGAGATCCGACGCAGACCATCATGCCCGGAAGATCACCGAACACGGAGCTGCGCGAACCGACTACCGCACCCCTGCCCACGGTGATGCCCGGCGCGACGAAGACGTCGGCCGCAAGCCATGCTTCATCTTCGATGACGATGGGGAATGCCTGGATGTCAAAGCCCGGCGAACGATAGTCGTGGGTTCCGGCACATAGATAACTCTTCTGCGAGATGACGACATTCTTGCCGATTGTAATTTTTGCAAAACAGTACAGCACCGCGTGATCCCCAATCCAGGAATGATCCCCAATTTGCAGCTTCCACGGATAAGGAATCGTAACGCTGGGGCGGACTATGACGCCTTTGCCGATCTGGGCGCCGAACAGACGCAAAAGCCAGCGCCGAAATCCGTACATTACCTGGGGCGAGCCGCGGAAGAATACGGCTTGAACGAACCACCATAGCTGTACCACGAGGCCGGATCGGCCCCGAAAATCCGGCGGCAGCCTAAAGTTCTTCAAGTCCTGTATTTCAGGAGCACTCAAAGCGCGCACACTCCGGCCTTCGATGCGCTTCCGCTCCAATACGTCATGTCGATCACACCCGAGGGGAGGCCGCCGCTGCCGAATATTTGAATGGGGCCCTGGAAGGAGATCACGTCCGAGCCGCCGCGTTCCAGCGCAAAGATGGGTGTGCCGGGCGCTGTCTGCACCTTGAAGGATGTGATGCCCGCAGGCGCGTGTTGCACCGAGGTATGTCCGGCAATCGTGATCTTCAGTTCTCCCGGCGCGGTCAAAAATGCCAGCAGTTCTATATCGTTCTCAGGGGTGCCATTGACAACTTTATTGGGTGGCGATTGTGCCGGGCTTGCGGCATCGGTTGGTTCGCGGCGGTAGAAAAAATAAAGCACATCATGGGTAATGGGCGGCTGTTTACCCGTCAAAAACCATGTGGCGTAAAAAGCGTTCAGATCGTAGAAGCCGGTGCCGATATCGGTGCGCAATGTCGCATCGGTGTAGGGCTCAAGTTGACTGGATTCCGAGAAATCGCTCCAAGTGACCAGCTGGGCCCATTCGGCATTCCCATCGATGGCGCTCGTCCATGCATTGCGGAAGGCCGCACTGTTTCCGGCCTCCCAATAAATCGAATCCTTCGGACGGTATTGCTGGGGATCGACCGGCATCATGAATATCTTGCCGTAATTCTTGTGCGCCATTTCCGCATCGCTTTTCATACTCTCCGACACGCTTGCGGTGGCGGTACCCCAATCCGCGAATCCATGACTGATCGGTGCAAACGCGCCCGCTTGTCCTTTCCAGCCCAGAAACGTGGGAACGAAGGCCACCGCAATGCCGCGGGCCTTGAGCTGCGCGAATACCGCGGCCCACCAATCCGGCGAATTTCCGCCCGCATTGAATGCTGTGACCACCAGCCGGCCATCATCGAGGCGGTAGCCCGCGGGACTGGCTGCCACGGCGGCGATGCTGTTGATCACGGCATCGGCATCGGATTTCAGGGCAGAGATGTCGGGCATGACGAGTATCTTGAAGCGCGGATCAACGCTGTGGGCCGCGTTCAGCAGCATTTGCAAGTGCGAATCGGCGCCGGCGGCATCCTTGGCGGACAGAACGTCGAAGCTGAAACCTGTGATGCCGCGGGCAATCGCCAGTCGCACTTCGCGCCGGATATTTGATAACTGCCAATTATGGTCGGAATTGACGCCGACCGGCAGAGGCCGCTGGCGCAAAAACCCTCCGTAAGCGGCCCACTTTCCGTTCTCGCCCTTTGGGTTCAGGTAGTTGCGGTTGTAGTAATCGTCTGACGCCGGCTTGTTCTCCACGGACAATGGAAATGGATAAAAATAATGTGCGAACACCTTTTTTGAGGAACTGAACAGGACGTCCGAGGCGGGCATGGTGAATGGCAGACAGGAATCACCACCTGTCGCGCCCGAAGTTTGACGCACCGAGTCGGCAGTGCTCTGCGCCGCGGGAAAGACCAACGCCAACAGGCAGGCAACAATGATGGGATATCGGCGCAACATACTCTCACTCTCTCGGTGGCGTCGTGCGGTCACCGCCTCTGGAATTTCGATTAATGTCAGGTCGCACGAAAGTGACAAGCTTACAACATCAACACGCTGGGGCTATGATATCGCACACGACGCGCGGCATTTCTGTAGGTCTTTCCGCCAATCATTGATCGAAGATCTTCCGGACATAAATCTTTGGAACAGCCGCTTACTTCCGAACAAATAGATGAATTCTCTCGGCTGGGATTTCTCGTCATCGAGAAACCGCGGATACCTGCGGCTGAGCTGGAGTGGTGCCGCGACATTCTGATGCGCATGATTCTCGGCGGCGAGCGGCGCAGTGAAGGCAGGAATCTGGATCTGACCGCCAAGGACGGCGCAGGGGACATGACCTCGCCCAGTGTGCTGCAGCCTTCGATGTACGCCACCGAATTGCGGAAACTGTCGTATCGAAAAACCGCCCTTGCCACGGCCCGGCAACTTTTGGGTGCCGATGCCGAATTTGCCGGCGATCACGCGATCTTCAAACCCAGTCACCGCGGCCATCCCACTCCGTGGCATCAGGACGAAGCGTTCCGTGAGCCAGGCTTCGACTATAACGAGTTGAGCATCTGGATCGCGATCACCGAAAGCACGCTCGACAACGGTGCCATGGCATACATACCGGGATCGCACCTTTTGGGATTGCTGCCGCATCGATTGCACGGCGGAGCGAAGGACGCGAACACGATCGAGTGTTACGAGGGTTTCGATGCGCGGACTGCGGCGGTGCGTCCCATTCCAGCGGGCGCCATGATCATTCACCACGGCCTGACGGTGCACGGCGCCTTCGGCAACAAAACCGCCTCATCGAGACTCGCTTATATTTTGCAGTACACCACGCCGGTGAAAATGAGCAAGCATATCCGCAAGTCACCGTGGCTCGAGCACTTGCGCACTGATAACCAACAGCAGCGCAAGAGTTACTTGATGCACGGCGGGATATTCCCGGAGTTGTTGCGGATTCTGCGATCCGATCGCCATTCGCATCGGCATTTCTTGTCGTTTTTCTGGCGCCGCAGAATCAATCGGCTGCGTAGCATGTTCAAGACTTAGACATGGCCCCACTGCTCTGGCGGGGGCGGTAATTACTCGGATTCGTTGCAAGAGGTGGACATGGCAGTCACAGAACCTAGAGTACGGGTGTTGGAGGGCGCAAATCGCATCCAGGATCCTCGCTATTACGGCGACACCGCGTTCGGCGATCACAAAATTGCGTTCATGGTCAAATACTGCAAGGGCAAGGATGTGCTCGATATCGGCTGCGTCGAACACGATCCGCAAGGGTACAAGGGCCGCTTCTGGGTACATAAGGCGGTCAAGGCAGTAGCCAAAAGTATTCTTGGCTTGGATTTACACGAGGAGGGAGTGAAGGTTCTACAGGCGCAGGGTTTCAACGTAATTCTGGCCGACGCAGAAGATTTTGACTTGGGGGGTACCTTCGATGTCATTGTCGCCGGCGATATCATCGAACATCTTGGAGACCTCAACGGTTTTCTCACAAGCTGCAAGAAGCATATGAGACCGAACGGCCGATTGCTGATAAGCACTCCCAATCCCTGGTACTGGCGAAATATTGTGAAGTCGGCATTACACAAAGAGGTTCTGAATAATCCGGAGCATGTTGTTTGGATTTGTGCACGCCTTTTGCGCCAATTGGTTCATCGTCATGGAATGGAAGTGGGCGAGATCCAATTCGGATCGCGCTTCATGCGCGATCGCTTGCTTCCCTTACCCCGCGGCTGGAAGCACACCAGCTATCACGCAGAAGTTTTCCGGGTTGAGGCCGCAGAAAAAGATTGAGACATTCCCATAAACATCACCGAGGACCTCAGCTCATCGCAATTTCAAGCGTTCCCCATATCCCGTCAATTCCAGGTAACCGCGACCCACGAGAGAGTCGTGCTCGTAAGCCTCGACTGCGCCTTCCCAGTAGATGGCGCCGGTCGATAACCGCGTATCATTCTCCTGATCGTCGAGCAGTGGCCGCAGATTGATCTCGCGCGCTGCGGCGCGCACCGTCCACTCGACGGGATAGACGATGCCCGTGCGCGGCGATACCCAGCGCCGGCCCGCATGGAAGTCCACATCGCCGGGTTGGAGAACACTGGTTGCGCCGTCAGCGCCGCGGAACGTCCCGCCGGCCCAACGCTGCTGCCCCGTCAGGCCGCGAATTCGAAATGCCATCAGCGCGGCGCCGTCGGTGAAATTGATGCCGATCCAATCCCAGCCCGCGGCTTCAGGGTCGAGATACTCGCTGGACCACTCGTGGTCGAACCAGGCCTCGCCGGTGACCCGATCCTTGGCTGCGTTACGCCCGATGACTCCCGCCACTCGCATGTGCGGCAGGCTGTAGTAGTAGCTCGCCGCCTGCGGCTCAGGTCCCTTACGGCTGACGCCGCCATCTCCATTGATCAGGACGGCCTGCGTCTCGGCAAGCGAAAGATCGAGGGAAAATTCGTCCGCATCGATCTTTGCGGTATAGGTTTGATCGGCGTGCCGCAAGGACCAAGTATCGATCCAGACATTGGTGTCGCCTTCGGTAGCTTCGGCAAGTCTCAACCCGGCACGCCTGATTCTTTGGTCCTGCCAGAGTCTGCCGCGTTTCGGATCGCTGAGCGCGCAATGCGCCACCAAAAGTTGGCGCGGCGCGAAGGCGCTCGGATTGTCTTCCTCGATGTCCGGCTTGGTCCGAAAGAAGGTGATTTGAAATCCGAGAGACTCACCGTGTTCGGTGGTCAGCCAGCCGGTGACATACCACCATTCGGTCCGAAACTGCGGATGGCTGCCCAAGTCTTGGGGAAACCTCAGGGGTTGTCCCGCCGACACCGGGGCATACCGGGTACTCGCCGCAGCGAGCATCGCGAGCATGCAACCGGCCAGCAGCATGAGTGCCTTTCTCACCAGTCCTCACGCACGGCGCGCACGGCATCCTGACTGAGCGCGGCGCGGCCGCTCCAAACGGCGGTGACTGCAGCGGCGGCGACCAATCCGGCACTCAGCAATGCCAATTGCCACACCGGCACGGCTAAATCGATGCTCCAATTGAAAGATTGCCGATTGATGACGTAGACCAGCACCAAGCTCAATGCGACGCCGAGACCGAGGCCGTAGACCACGCCGAAGGCACCGGTCAGAATCCCCTCATCGGCCAGCATGCCGATGATTTGTCTGCGCAACATGCCGACGTGTCTCAGCATGCCGAACTCCGCGCGGCGGGCGAGGGCGGTCGAGCTCGCCGCGAAACTTACCCCGGTAAGGCCGATGATGACTGCAATGACTTCGAGTGCGTAGGTGATGGCAAAGGCGCGATCGAAGATCTGCAGCGACCGCTCGTGCAGCGCTGTGCTGGTGGTAATCTCCAGGGCATCGCCGTTACCCACCGCTTGGCGCAACTCCCTCGCGGCAGTGTCGGCATCGGCCCCCGTGTTCAACCATAGAGAACCTTCATTGGCGGTCTCGTCACCGGTGGCGGCCGTGTACGCCTGCCTGGAGATGACAACCGACCCGGACAGTCGTGCGTAGTCGCGCCAGACACCGGCAATCAAGAACTCATGGGTCCGGCCCGCCAGCGGAATTTCCAGCGCATCGCCTATCTTGTAGCCGTAGAGGTCCTGTAGCGCCTCCGAAACCCAAGCCGCCGGCGCTTGCCCGGCGGGCTTGACGGGTGCACTGCGGATCAGCGGCAACTCGGCGGCGGTGTTGCCGTCATTTGTTCCCCGGGCGATCAAGGTGACCGGCAGACGCGCAGGATCCAGAAGCACTTGCCGGGTTCTTCGAAACTCCGCCCGAGCGATGCCGGCTACCGCGCCGAGCTTCACTTGATCCTCTTTCGACCAAAACGCCGTGTCATTGCCGAAAGGTTCGCGTAGCTGCATGTCCGCGGGCAAAAGTTTGCCCAGCCAATGATCGAACGAGATCCGGAATGAATAGATCATGATGGCCATCGCCACCATCAGGCTGAAACTCACGATGATGGATGCCAGGCTGAGCGCGGATAGACCGACGTTTTCCCGCAGCTGGGATACGGCGGTGTCCAGGACGATGCGATGGGTTCGCGGCGCCCACCCCAAGCCCTTCATGGTGACCGCGGGTACCAGCAATACGGCGCCCAGCAGGAGCGCGGCGATGGCGGCGTAGCCAAACACGGGCAATCCGCCGACGGGCGGCAGCCAGGCCAGAGCCGACCCCAAGACCATCAGCGCAACACCGGTGCGCCAGCCGGTCCTGGCCACGGCCTTGAAGTCGCCATCGCCGCCTTTCAATGCGCGCGCCGGCGGTTGAAGGGCGGCGTTGCGTGCCGGCACCCATGCGCCGATACCGGCGACCGCGATGCCGATCGCGAAGAATGCCGACATTTGCAGCGGAGCTGTGCGCAGGGACGCACCAGCCGCGCGTAATTGGCCGTTGCCAAGATCGGCGGTGAGGAATTTCAAGATTGCCGCAGCGATGACAATGCCGAAAACCACGCCGAGCAGCGAGCCTAGGACGCCCAAGGTGAGTCCCTCGCCGAGCAGGGCGTTGCGCAACTGGCTGCGCGTCACTCCGAGCGCGCGCAGCAGCGCAAGTGACCGGCGTCTGCGCAACACCGAGAGCGATTGCGTGGAAAACACCAGGAAGGCGCCGGTAAACAGTGCGACCAGCGCCAACATGTTCAGATTCACCCGATATGCCTTCGTCACGGTGACTGCACGGTCGCGTTCGACTTGCGGCGCTATGGCAAGAACCCCCGCGGGAAGCGTGCTGCTGAGATCGCGGCGAAAGGAATCCACATCGGTGCCCGGCGCGAGCCGCACATCGATGCGATTCAAACGGCCGACGGCATTGAAAACCCATTGCGCCGCGGCGATGTCCATGACACCGAGCGGCTGCGGATACGTGCCTTGCGCCAGGATGCCGAGCACGCGCAGCGTCTTGGCCGAACTGCCGACGGTGACTTGCAGCAGGTCGCCGCGCCGAAGCTTCAACTGCTGCGCGGCGGCGCTGCTCAAGTAAATCGCATCGGGACGAAAAAGCTGAAACACACCCTCGCCGATCTCGCCCATGATCGCCGGTTGCAGAACGGCAGCCCTGAAGGGGTCCAATCCCAGCACCTTGAGCGTGTCATTGCGGTCGGAAAGTGCCACGTCCAGTTCCAGCACCGGGCTCAGCGCGCTTACCGACGCATTGCGCGCCAGATCCACGAACACCTGTTCGGAAAAACCTTCGCGCGGACCGCGCACCACGATGTCGGATTCACCCACCAATCGTTTGGTGGCCAGGCCGAATTCATTGAGAGCAGAGGTATTGACCAGATAAACCGAGGACCCCAGGGCCACTCCCAACGCGAGGGCCAGCACGGTTACCAGAAATCGCGTGGGCTGCTCGCGTATCTGCGCCAGCAACAGTATCCGCCAAATTCCGTACGAGCCCGCACTGCTCACGCCGATTCCAGGGCTTTGAGCCCGCGCGCATCGAGCATGACGATGCGATCCGCGGTTTCGGCCGCGGTTCTTGAATGAGTAATGAGTATGCCGGCGCCGGCATTCGCTTTGACCTGTGCTCGCAGCAGGGCGAGGGTTTGTGCGGCGCTGCGCGTATCGAGGTTGCCGGTCGGTTCGTCGGCCAGCACCAGCCGGGGTCGATGCACCAAGGCCCGCGCAATGGCAACGCGCTGCACTTCGCCGCCCGAGAGTTCTCTGGTATGCCGTTGGGCGAGGGCCTCGATTCCCACCGCGACCAACATTTCCTGCGTGCGCCGGCCGCGCTCGGGCTCAGCGACCCCAAGCAGGTCCAAGGGAAGCGCTACATTCTGTTCGACCGACAAATAGGGCAGCACATGAAAGGCCTGGAACACAAAGCCGACCGCACGGCGTCGCAGCAACGTAGTGGCGTCATCGTCCAGCGTGGCCAGATCGACGCCCTCCAGAACCACGCGGCCGTCATCGGGCCTGTCGAGTCCCGCCAACAGGTTGAGCAGCGTCGACTTGCCGACACCGGACTCGCCCATGATGGCAAGATACTCGCCGCTGCGAAGTTCGAGATCGACGCCCTCAAAGATCGCCGGCCGATCCTTCGAAAAGCGCTTGCCGACGTTCTCCAGACGTAGAACGGGGTCAATCACCCCACTGGCCTCAAGCGGCGTCGACTCCGATCACCGCCTTGACCTCCAAGAAATCGCGCAATCCAAACTCGCCCCACTCGCGCCCGTTGCCGGACATTTTGAAACCGCCGAACGGCGTGTTCATACTGCCGGAGGCGCCGTTCAACGTCACTTGGCCGGCCCGAATCCGTCCGCCCACCCGCCGCGCGCGCAGATTGTCCTGGGACCAGACATAGGCGGCGAGGCCGTACGGCGTGTCGTTCGCGATCTGCACCGCCTGTTCTTCGCTCTCATAGGGAAGAATGCACAGCACGGGTCCGAAGATTTCCTCGCGCGCGATGGTCATGTCATTGCGCACATTTGAAAATATCGTGGGTTTGACGAAGTAGCCCTTGGCCAATCCATCGGGCCTTCCTGAACCGCCGATGACCACCTTTGCACCCTCGGCGATACCTTTGGCAATGTAGCCTTCGACGCGGTCGAATTGCACTTTCGACACCAACGGCCCAAGGTTCGTTTTTTCAGAAGCCGGATCGCCCGTGATCACGGATTCCGCGACGCGCTTCGCGATGGCTTCGACTTCGGCCAATTTGGCGGCCGGCACCAACATGCGTGTCGGCGCATTGCAGGATTGTCCGGAATTCTGGAATACATGCAGCACGCTCTGTTTGACGGCGCGCTCGAAGTCGGCGTCATCCAGCAAAACGTTCGGCGATTTGCCGCCCAGTTCCTGGTGCACTCGCTTGACGGACGCCGCTGCGTTCTTGGCCACTTCAGTACCCGCGCGTGTGGACCCCGTGAAGGAGACCATATCGACTTCCCGGTGCGACGATAATGGCGCGCCGACACTTGGGCCATCGCCATTGATGAGATTGAAGACACCCGCCGGGACGCCGGCCTCGTGCATGACCTTGGCCCAAATGACGGCGCTGAAGGGCGAGTATTCCGAAGGCTTGAGCACCATGGTGCAGCCGGCAGCGAGTGCCGGCACGACCTTGGCCGCCACTTGATTTATCGGCCAGTTCCACGGCGTGATCAACGCACAAACTCCGACCGGCTCCTGCACCAGGCGCACCGTGCCGCGCATTTCCTCGAACTTGAAAGTTTTCAGCACATCGATCATGGCGCTGATGTGGCCCACGCCGATCCGCGTCTGCGAGCCTTTCGACAGCGTCACGGGTGCGCCCATTTCTATGGTCATGGCCTGCGCTATTTCGTCGTAGTGAGCCTTGTAGGCAGCCAGCATGCGTTCCATCAGTGCGAGGCGCTCGGCGGGCGTCGTGCGCGAATAGCTGTCGAATGCGCGCCGCGCCGCCATCACCGCCCGGTCGACATCTTTGCTGCTTCCCATGGAGATGACGCCGGCCACTTCCTCGGTAGCAGGATTGATGACCTTCAGTTCCTTCGACTCGACCGGATCCACCCACGCGCCATCGATGTAGAACTGCCGATTGTCATATGTCATTGCAAGGCCCCTTCAAATGCGGTTATTTGATCGCGCATATTCTACCCCGCTGGGAGGGCGCTGCGCAGGTGGGATTGATTTAGCTTAAGTTTGCGGTCCTGGTTCGCATTTTGGCCTGTCTTTAATTGTTAGGCTCCCCTCCATGAGACATATCAGAATTGCGCTGCTCGAGCCGGCAATTGCCGGGGTTCTGGCCTTGGCCTTGGGATCGGCCGGAGCCGCGACCTCGGAGTGGAACCCGGTGCGTTCGCATCCGGTCGACATTGGGCCGCAGGCCAGCCGATTGGTCGTGGGGTTTCGAGCCACCTCCGGCAACACGATGACCAGGGCCATTCGCTTGCGCTCCAAGGCGCAAATCGTGAACGTCACCCAGGCGCAGACATCCGATGCGGATGTGCGCAGCTTGAGTCAGCGAACCGGCATCGCCGTGTCGCGATCGCGCCAGCTCACGCCGAGCATGCACGTGGTGTTCCTGCAAAAGACCTTCTACGGCGCGGATGTCGACGCCGTGCTCAAGCAGCTAAGAGCAGATCCTTCGGTGGCATTCGCTGACGTCGACGCGAGGCGTTATCCGCACGTGATCCCTAATGATCCATTATTCGTTCCGACCGCCACGGCGACCGGACAGTGGTATATGCAGCCGCCGAGTAGCCTCACGCCGACCAGTGACGCCGCGGCCACCGACGCAGTTTCCGCTTGGAACTTCACCCAGGGGAGCTCCGGGACGGTCATTGCCGATGTCGACAGTGGTATTCGATTTGACCACCCTGACCTGCTGCGCGCCGGATTCGGAGGCCGCTTGTTGCCCGGCTATGATTTCGTCGGTGAAGATGTAGACGCCGGCAACGGCAATGCGGTGGGCACCTTTTTGGTGGCCAACGACGGGGATGGTTGGGATCCCGATCCTTCCGATCCCGGTGACTGGATCGACAGCACCGACCTTGCCAACACCACGGTATTTCCGAGCAAGCACTGCAGCGCGCAGAACAGCTCTTGGCATGGCACGAGGGTCATGGGAGTGCTCGGCGCCGTCACCAACAACGATGTCGGCATTGCGGGCATGACCTGGAATCCGTACCTGCTGCCGGTGCGTGCGTTGGGCAAGTGCGGCGGGTTGGACTCCGAGATCATCACCGGCATTCAGTGGGCAGTGGGCATGCCCGTCAGCGGCGTGCCGGATAATCCGTATCCTGCCGACATCATCAACCTGAGTCTCGGCGGCCAAGGCACCTGTAGTCCGGGCTATACGAATCTGATCGACACACTCACCGGCATGGGCGTGCTGGTGGTGGCATCCGCCGGCAATGAAAGCGGTCCCGTCGACATACCCGCCAACTGTCCCGGCGTCCTGGCGGTTGCGGGTTTGAGAAATATAGGCACCAAAGTCGGCTATAGCAGCCTGGGACCTGAGGTCGGTATCGCAGCACCCGCCGGCAACTGCGTGAATACGAATGGCGGGCCATGCCTGCGTTCGATTGATTCCACGGTCAACGAGGGGGCGACGGTTCCCGGCGCCAACGCCTACACCGACCAGACGATGACCAATCTTGGCACCAGCTTTTCCGCACCCATCGTTTCCGGCATTGCCGCGCTCATGCGTGCGGCGAATGCAAACCTCACGCCGCCCCAGCTCATTGCGCGCATGAAGGCGAGCGCATCTCCGTTTCCGCAGCCCACGGGTTTGGCCCAGTGCGTGGCAGGCTCCACATCGAGCGCCGAATGTGCCTGCACCACAGGTACCTGCGGTGCAGGGATGGTGAACGCCCTGAGCGCCGTCAAGGCAGCGCTCAATCCCATTGCGGCGGTGAGGATACCGGCGGGCTTTGCCGTGGGAAGTGCAACCATCGATGCCGGCGGCAGCGCAGCCGCCTGCGGCGCCACAATTGCCTCCTACACGTGGACCAGCACGGGAGCCGTGCGGATTGTTTCCGGGGCTGCGAGCTCCGCGGTGAATGTCATGTCCAGCGGCGCGGGAACCTTGACGCTGGTGGTGAAGGATTCGGCCGGCAACACGGATACGGCTGTCGTCAATTTCACGGCGAGCCCCGCGACCAGCGCGGCGCCATCGATGGCCGGTACGGCCGCTTCGGCCTGTATCGCCGACATGACCGTGACGCCGGCAGCGCCGACGCTCAGCGCCGCTTTCTCACCGGCCAGCGTGGCCGTCAATGCCGCTTCAGATTTCACGCTGACGTTGAACAACTCCAATCCATTTTTCTTGACGCAGTCGGCCATCACGATCTCGCTGCCCGCCAATCTCATTTTGGCCGCTTCGCCTGGGCTATCGACGTCATGCAGCGGGGCTGCCATGTCGCTGAGCAGCACGACGGGCAGCGTCTCACTGACCGGGGCCAATATTCCCGCCAACAGCAGCTGCAACATTGCGTTCAGCGTGCAGAGCGCGAGCGCGGGCACCTACACCACTACCTTCGCAAGCAACGCCCTCATGACCGGTCCTGCCGGCGGCAATACCGTGGCGGCGACGGCTACGCTCGTGACGGCAGCCGGCGGCAGCGGTACCGGTACTGGCAGCGGCGGGGGCGGTGGTTCCATGGATTGGCTGGATATCATGCTGGTCACGGGAGTTTTGCTCGTCGTCCGCGGACACGCGAGCCGGCGGCCGCGACAATAGTCCAAGGATCGCGGAACGGCTTGAGTCATGGCAGTGACTGTATAATCGGCCGGATGACAAACCCCAAGTTGTGTGGCGCTATCGTCCAAGCGGTGAAGACCCACCGGGACAATCGCGGCGTCTTGTTCGAACCACTGACTGACGCTGAACTGCAGGCACAACGGAATGTGCATGTGGTGATGACTCAGCCTGGCGAAGTACGCGGCAATCACGTGCACCGCACCGCGGTGGAGACCACCACCGTCGTCGGACCCGCCCTGATCAGGCTCAAGGAGCAGGGGACGATTCGCGACATCGAAGTGCCGGCAGGCGAGATATTGCGGCTGACCATTCCGCCGGGTGTCGTTCATGCATTTCGCAACAGCGGTGACTCGGCCATGGTGCTCGTGTCCTTCAGCACGAACCTGCACGATCCCGCCGGCGCCGACACACAGCGGGAGCAGATCCTTTAGGCCTGCTCGCAGCGTCTTCCATGCGGGCCATCTCCTTTAAAAACACCGCCCTGTTCAAGCGCGGAATCTGGCTGAGCGCCCTTGCACTGATTGCCTTCGTGGCGGGGCCCTCAGCGCTCGACGGAGATCTTTGGCGAAATCCGCTGCCGAGCGCCATTGCCATCGGCCTGCTTGGCATCGCGCTGGCCTATTTCTTTTGGAAAACACAGATGCACCGGCTGGCCGATGAGGTGCTGGATTGCCAGGATAGCCTCAAGGTTCGCCGCGGACGCATGTCGGAAACGATTCCGCTGTCGAATGTTGCCGTGGCGGAGGTCTCGAGCGGAGCGGGACTGCATCGGATAACGCTGCGGCTGCGGGAGCGTTCGGCGTTGGGGCGGCAAATTGATTTTCTGCCGCAGGCCAGCCTGTGGTCCAACCTGCCGGCCATTAAAAGCGTCGCGCTCGGCCTCACTGAACGCGCGAATCAAGCGCGCGCGCTTTAGCCGGCATCACCGCATTCGACAGGGCCGGTAAAAGGCGCGAGACTTGCCGCATCACCGGGAACCGCCGGCAACGCGGGAGATGAACGGCCATGGAAAAGAAGAAACCGGGTGCAGGGCAGTGGGCGTTGGTAACGGGCGCATCCATGGGGATCGGCGTAGATCTGGCGGAATGCCTCGCAAAGGATGGTTACGATCTGATCCTTACGGCACGCAGCGAAGCGGCATTGCGTGATGTTGCTGCCAGGCTGTCAACAGCATATGGTGTGGAGGCAACAGTGTTTGCCGCCGATTTGGCCGACAGGGGAGGCGGAACCCGTCTCGCCGAAGTGATCAATGCGGCAGGACTCGAGGTTGACGTGCTGGTCAACAACGCGGGCTTTGGGAAGGCAGGAGCCTTTGGCGGCTCGGAAAGGGACCTGCAACTGGGAATGATTGACTTGAATGACCGCGCGCTGGTGGAGTTGACGCACCTGTACTGGCCGCAAATGCTCGCGCGAAAGCGCGGCGGCATCTTGAACGTTGCTTCCATGGCCGCCTTCGTTCCGGGGCCGCTGATGGCGGTCTACTACGCGTCCAAGGCCTTCGTCCTGTCGTTTTCCGAAGCGCTATGGGAAGAGGCACGCGGCACCGGCGTGCATGTCACTTGCCTGTGCCCGGGAGCCACCAAGAGCAAGTTTCGCGAGCGAGCAGGGACGGGCGCGACACGATTTGGCCAGACCGCGGCTGTCATGGACTCGATGCCGGTGGCCGAGGCCGGTTACGCGGGTTTTCGTAATAACCAAAGAGTCGTCATTACCGGCAAGGGTAACCACCGCACGGCCACGATGGTCCCATTCCTTCCCCGCACCACGGTCTTGAAGATGGTGCGCAATATGCAGAGTCCCGCCGCGACTTAACTTGCAACTTCGATGACTCGCACCCGCAAAATAGTCTTATGGACGGCAGTGACCGCGCTGCTGTTGGGCGGCTCCGCTGTAATTTTCCCGCCACTCATTTCACTAGGACACGCCGATTACCCACACGTCGTCTCCCGGCCCATGGCTGATCAAGTCGCAACGGCTGTATGAAGCCATGAACACGGTCGATACCACTGCTCAGAAGAAGCGCGGTTTGCTGCTGATTGAGTGACGCCGCAGCCGGGCAGTCAAGTGGTAGACAGGAAATCGACCGCCCATCGCCGGCAGGCCGTTTCATCTTTTGGCTTTTGGAATGTCCAGTTCGTAGCCGCGCTTGAAATCGCGGATGTGCTTTTCCATCCAGTTCCGGGCTTGCTCGCTCTTTTTGAGCTTGATGGCATCGATGATCTTGCCCTGTGCTGCCTGAATGCGCGCACGAGCCTGCGGCACGCGATCGATGATTCTCGATAGCGCGGGTACCAGCAACAGGTTGAGAGGCGCCTGCGATAGCGCCAGCACCTGGTTGCCGCTGGCGTCGGCAACCGCGGTGAAAAAATCCACGACGGCGGAAACGGAGGCGCCGGTGTCGGCGATCTCACGGTTGAAGCGGGCGTTCGCGCGCGTGATTCCCTGCAATTGAGCCGCAGTGCGTCGCGTCGCTGCGTATTGGGCGGCAGCCGGCTCGATGGCCATCATGGCCTCCCACAACTCCATGAAGGTGACGTCGTGGAGAGCCAATGCGCGGCTGACACCCGAACTGACGCTGCCGGGCTCAGGCCGTGTGACGCGCAGGCGCTTCTCGCCGCGTCCGCGCCCCAACAATCCGTGAGTCTCCAGTTCGCGAATCGCTTCACGGATCGTGGAGCGGTTCACGCCGAACTGGCGCGCAAGATCGGTCTCGGACGGCAGCGCATCGCCGGTGCGCAAGGATCTGGCGACGATGCGTTGTTCGATCAAATTCGCAATTTGCCGGTAGGCGGGATGGTCATCGAGCGGCACGAACAGATCGGTCATCAAGCTTCCCCGAAGAGCTCGCGGCCGACCAACATACGGCGAATCTCCGAGGTGCCTGCGCCGATTTCGTAGAGTTTGGCATCGCGCAGCAATCGCCCCGTCGGATAATCGTTGATGTAGCCATTACCGCCCAGCAATTGAATCGCATCCAACGAGGCGCGTGTGGCCGCCTCGGCGCAAAACAAAATACACGCCGCGGCATCCTTGCGCGTCGCATCACCGCGATCGCATGCCCCGGCCACCATGTAGACATAGCTGCGGCAGGCGTTCAACGAAGCGTACATGTCCGCAAGCTTGCCCTGCACCAGCTCGAAAGTGCCGATGGCCTGCCCGAACTGCTTGCGTTCGCGCACGTACGGTACGGCCACGTCCAACGCTGCCGCCATGATGCCGAGCGGACCCCCGGAGAGCACCACACGCTCGTAGTCCAGGCCCCGCATCAACACGCTCACGCCCTGATTTTCAGTGCCCAACAGATTGGCGGCGGGAACCCGGCAGCCATCGAATACCAGCTCACTGGTGCTCGAGCCGCGCATCCCCAGCTTGTCGAGCTTCTGCGCGGACGTGAATCCTTCGAAATCCTTTTCGATGATGAAGGCACTGATGCCGCGTGCGCCGGCGTCCGGCGTGGTCTTGGCGTACACCACCAACACATCAGCCTCCGGACCATTGGTGATCCACATCTTGCGGCCATCGAGCACGTAGCAGTCACCGTCGCGGACCGCCTTGAGCTGCATCGACACCACGTCTGAGCCGGCCCCGGGCTCGGACATGGCGAGGGCTCCGACATGCTCGCCGCTGAGCAGCTTGGGCAAATATTGCCGCTTCTGGGCCTCGGTGGCATTGAGGGCCAGCTGATTTACGCAAAGATTCGAATGCGCGCCGTAGCTCAAGCCCACCGCAGCCGACGCGCGTGAGATTTCTTCCATGGCGACCGTATGGGCGAGATATCCCAGGCCGGCGCCGCCATGCTCGGGACTCACGGTCAGCCCCAACAACCCCAGATCGCCGGCTTCGCGCCACAAGTCCCTGGGGAAGATATTACTGCGGTCTATTTCGCCGGCGCGCGGTGCGATGCGCTCTTCCGCAAAGCGCCGCACTTGATCGCGCACGGTATCGATCACCTCGCCAAGACCGAAGTTGAACTCGCGATAAGCAGAATTGGCCATTTTTACCGACCCCCATTGTCACGGGCTCAGGATCGTTGGATAATCGGACTGTCCGACAATTCTGCCACGCTTAAGGCGACAAAGCCAATGGCCAAATTAGTCTCCAAGCTCGATGTCCGCGCGCAGGAATTCGCCGCCAATAGTGCTGCGATGCAGTCGTTGGTCGACGATCTGCGCCTCACGCTGCGCCGCAATGCGGCAGGCGGCAGCGTGGCCGCGCGCGACAAGCACACCAAGGCCGGAAAACTGCTGGCGCGCGAACGCATTGCCGCGCTGCTCGATCCCGGTTCCCCGTTCCTGGAGCTGTCGGCGCTCGCGGCGCAGGGGGTATATGGCGAAGAGCTGCCGGGCGCCGGCCTGATCACCGGCATCGGACGGGTTTCCTCGCGCGAATGCATGGTGGTTGCCAACGATCCCACCGTAAAAGGCGGCACCTATTATCCGCTGACCGTGAAGAAGCATTTGCGAGCGCAGGAGATTGCCGGCGATAACGCGTTGCCCTGCATCTACCTGGTGGAAAGCGGTGGTGCGTTTCTGCCGCGGCAGGATGAAGTATTTCCGGACCGCGATCACTTCGGCCGTATCTTCTTCAATCAAGCAAGGCTCTCCTCACAGGGCATCGCGCAGATCGCAGTGGTGCATGGATCGTGCACTGCGGGCGGTGCCTACGTGCCGGCGATGTCCGATCACGCCATCATCGTTCGCAACCAAGGCCGCGTTTTTCTCGGCGGCCCGCCGTTGGTGCGCGCGGCCACGGGCGAGGAGATCGATGCGGAATCCTTGGGGGGCGCGGACGTTCACTGCCGCCGCTCCGGCGTGACCGATTACTATGCGGAAAATGACACGCATGCGCTGGCTTTTGCGCGCCGCGCCGTGGCGCGCTTGGCCAAGCCCAAGGTGCGGGTGGTACCGCCCGGTTCCATGCTGAGCGGCTTGGAAAGCCCCTATGACCCGGCCGAGCTGTACGGCATCATCCCTCAGAATTCCCGCAAGCCCTACGACGTCCGCGAACTCATTGCGCGCCTGGTCGATGGTGCGTGGTTCGATGAGTTCAAGGCGCTGTATGGAACCACGCTGGTTTGCGGCTTTGCCGATATCCATGGCACCACGGTGGGAATATTGGCCAACAATGGCATTTTGTTCTCCGAGAGCGCACTGAAGGGCACGCATTTCATCGAGCTGTGCTGCCGCGAGGGCATCCCCTTGGTCTTTCTGCAGAACATCGCGGGCTTCATGGTAGGCCAGGCCGCCGAAGCGGGCGGCATTGCCAAGGACGGAGCCAAGCTCGTCACTGCGGTAGCCTGCGCATCGGTGCCCAAATACACGGTGGTCATCGGCGGCAGTTTTGGCGCGGGCAACTACGCCATGTGCGGCCGTGCCTACGGTCCGCGCTTCTTGTTTCAGTGGCCGAACGCACGCACCTCGGTCATGGGCGGTGAGCAGGCGGCCAGCGTCCTGGCCACCATCAAGCGAGAGGCTTTGGAGCGCAATGGGGATGCCTTCAGCGATGCCGAGGAAGAAAAACTCAAGGCGCCCATTCGCGAGCAATTCGAGCGCCAAGGGCATCCGTACTATTCTTCTGCGCGGCTGTGGGACGATGGCGTCATCGATCCGCTCGACACCCGGCGCGTGCTGGGACTTGCGCTTGCCCTGACCCACGCCCAAGACACCGCGGCCACGCGCTTCGGCGTGTTTCGGATGTGATGACCACCATGATCCGACGACTGCTGGTGGCCAACCGCGGCGAGATTGTCTGCCGCATCGCGCGCACCGCCCGGCGCTTAGGGGTCACGACCATCGCGGTGTATTCGGACGCCGACCGAAATGCGCAGCATGTGCGCGTCGCGGACGAGGCCTACCATTTGGGTCCCGCCGCGGCCGCGATGAGCTATCTGCATATCGACAAACTCATCGCACTGGCTAAACGCGTGGGCGCCGATGCCGTGCACCCCGGGTATGGATTTCTCTCGGAGAACGCGCAGTTCGCACAAGCTTGCCATGATGCCGGTTTGATTTTTGTCGGACCGCCTGCCTCGGCGATCAAGGCCATGGGCTCCAAGAGCGCCTCAAAGGCCGCCATGGCGGCCGTGGGTGTGCCGGTGGCGCCGGGTTATCACGGCGATGAGCAAACGCCTCAGCGTCTGGCCCAGGAGGCGGCGCGCGTCGGATTTCCGTTGATCATCAAGGCGAGCGCGGGAGGCGGCGGCAAAGGCATGCAAGTGGTCAATTCCGCCGCCGAGGTAGCCGCTGCAGTGGAATCGGCGCAACGTCTGGCGCGCACGGCCTTTGGCGATGATCGCTTGCTCATGGAGCGCTACTTTCCCAAGGCCCGGCACGTGGAAGTGCAGATCTTTGCCGACTCGCACGGACAGACTTTGAGTCTGTTCGATCGCGACTGTTCGGTGCAGCGCCGGCATCAGAAGATCATCGAAGAAGCGCCGGCGCC
>Ga0210406_10000645_pt1 | contig 46992 bp, 50 predicted proteins | sample IncBWC30MmetaG_FD_155454 | JGI IMG/M metagenome (GOLD analysis project Ga0210406, IMG submission 155454) | Forest soil microbial communities from Barre Woods Harvard Forest LTER site, Petersham, Massachusetts, United States - Inc-BW-C-30-M | ecosystem: Environmental > Terrestrial > Soil >...
AACTTGACGCCGATCCGGTTCGCCTTGCCGATGACGGCGTTGCGCGACGGCGCGCCGAGCACCGCAGCAATGGTGCTCGCGCTTTTTCCCTCGAGCGCCATCTGCCTCAGAGTCTCAATTGCCGCATCGGTCCACATATCCCACGCCCTCCGTTGCTTCCGTGACAGTTCACCTAGTGAAAAACACCGCTTCCCCTGGGTCCCCGGGCCGATCGGGCGGCTGAACCTTACGTGTTCCAGCACCGTCGTCGGTGTTCTCCAGGTTGTATAACATAGTTAATACAACCATTCCTTGCATCTGGCAAGTGCGAGTTTGTCAGGATTTGTCACATCGGCCGTCAAAACGAATCGGGGACCGCCGAGCGCTCCCGAATCGGAGGCGCCTCCTTCCTACCGGAGGAGCTGGCGCGGCGCTGTCGAAGGAGACGGGCCTGGATGGAGAGAAAACAAAGGACAAGATAAAACAGGTTCGCCGGCGTTCGTCCGCGCTAATGAATTGAGCGTCGGAAAGAGTTTCGGGCGCGGGGTGGCGCCGGAGTCTTGCGTGGGTTACGGCAACACTTTTCGGGTTACGGCGACACGTCACTAATTCCCGAAATCCACCGATCCCACGCCGCCTTGGGGTGCGCCGCTGGCCGATTCACGTCACATGTTGACCGGCGCCTCTTTCGGAAGACGTGCGCCGAGTGGCTGGAACGGCCCTGTCATTGGCGAGGGCACGAGCGTCATCCGAAACGACTGATTGCCCGCGCTGATGCGATTGACCACGTTGGCGGGGGACACGTCGCTGAGAGTCTGTTTCATGTCGAGGAGGATCTGCGGAATATAAAAATAGGATTCATGCACCGTAATCGGCGGCGGCCTATAGGGGTTGTTTTGTTTGGCCACAAGCGAGCAATCGAGCCCGCAAGCGTTCGGAACGATCGCGCCGCCGGCGTCGCTATGCGGACCATGCAGCCCCAGGCGCAGCGGGAACGACGGATTGTGCCATTCTTTCCACTCGTCCGAGTATGAAAGCCTGTCGTCCGCGCTGGACCAGTAGACCGTGACCGTTTTCGAATACTGGGCGATGCACGAGCCCTGACCTTCAAGAGGGGGCGAACCCTGCGGCGCCTCCAGCGCTCCGTTATTAATGTCGGCAGCCACCATGATCACCTGATCCATGAAGCGACCCGCGGCCGCGAGTTCGGACAATGCCGGATCCGAACTCCGAGAAAGGGCGTACATCGCGAGCATGAGCATGTAGTTCCCCTCGGAGTGACACAAGAGGTTGAGTTGCGCTCCATGTTTCCGGCACAGCGGCGCGAGCTGGTTCAGCAAGTGCAAGAGGCTTCTCGTGCTGCCATGAATGTTGTCGCGGATGGATCCGTACTGCTGCGCCTGCGCGGGGGGAAAACTGTAGGGAAGACTGCTGTAGTATAAGTAACTGTCGACGGATCCATAGCTCGGCCAGCTGAACCCGATGAGAAGGCCCTTGTAGCCCTGCGAGGCCAGGTTCTGCCCGTACGTTCCTAGCCTCCCGCAGGCCTCGGAAAGGACATAGCTAAGGCCGTGAATCAGGACCGTGACCTGACGCCCGCCGCTCTGGACCGCACTCGCGATGTCCGCCTCGAGCCGGCTCTGATAGCTCGACGGCATTGGGCCCGTGGTGTCGGGGCCGGCCTGCTCATACTGCCGTGAATTGGGATTGTTGGCCCCCGGGGCTAAGAAATAGAAAGTGTCCCAAAGCGGCAAAGGATAGATATCATTATAGGGAGTTTCCGTCCACGGAGAGGCGCGGTTCGTAACCATATAGCTGTTCGAGATTGCTTGCGCGTCCATGGAGAGCGCCTTCGGTCAGATGGAATGATTAGGCTGCCGCCGCGCCGATTGATGTTGGCGCACGCCCCCGCGGTTGCGGAGACGAGCGCCAATTCTTTTGTCAGGGGAAAAAGTTCAGAACGTCGTTATTGCGGTCGCGGACACTGACGCTCACGAACGGGACTACACAGGAACCCTTTCACAATTCAGAGCAGTATCCTCTCTGCTGCCCCAATACACCCACCCGTTTCCATGATCGACGAGGTGTTGCGCTGGTGTTTGGCGAGCGCTGATTAAGTGCACGCCGTCCCAAAGGTTCTCGGTGGCCCGGACCCAATAATTCCATGCGGCCTGACCATCTCCAGAGCCGCCGTCCATTCCGAGGTATCGAGGGTCACCGACATAGGTCCCGACGGGGTTCAGATACGTGCCACTGTGGTAATAAAGCTGAAATATCATGCCCGCGGGCGTGTTTGGATCGCCCGAAAGAAAGGCCCAGTTGCCTGGGCCGGAATAATCGAGCCATCCTGCCCACGACTTGTCGATCGCGTGGGTGCATTTGATCCGAAATTGGTTGCTGTCAGGCTTCGGAGCAGGTGCACTCGCGGCTTCATTCCTGGTGGCCTCGTTCGTAGGTTTATTAGCCATTGGAGTTTCCTCTGGTTTTTCCGCGGGAGTGCGGAATTGGAGATTTGTCGATCTTGTTTCTATCATATTCTGTAAAGTAGAAGCACGAGAGTTGTTTACGACAGGATAAAAGACGACGTTGAATTGTGTGAGGCGCCGTCGATCTCGCGTCTAGCGCTTGACCCTGATTACCGAGAGGTATCTGCGGTTTCGCGATATGAACGCGCCGGATTGTTGGCCCGAAAGTTGACATGGTCAACGACGAACACCGGTCCGCCGAATCACATATATGTTGATTGACAGCAAAAATTAGATGAATTCTCTGTTTCAGAGACGCCAGCCTGCTCCAGGGTGCGCCTGACCGGAACCCAGCGCGGACTGGACAAACAGGGGCGCCGTCGCCATTGTCCGCGGCAATAAGCGCGCTCAAGGAGACCGCCCGATGACCACCGCCACCGCCGTCAAGCCCGCTCAGCGCGCGGAGGTCCCCAACGACTTGAGCGCGTTCTGGCTGCCGTTCACGCCCAATCGCGCCTTCAAGAAGAGGCCGCGGCTCATCTCGCGCGCCAAAGATATGCATTATTTCACGCCCGAGGGGCGCGCGATCCTTGATGGCACGGCGGGTCTATGGTGCTGCAACGCCGGACACAACCGGCCCTCGATCGTGGCCGCGATTCAGCGCCAGGCGGCGGAGCTCGATTTCGCTCCGACCTTCCAGTTCGCCCATCCGCTGGCGTTCCAGCTGGCGTCCCGGCTGGCGGAACTCGCGCCGGGCGATCTCGATCACGTGTTCTACTGCAATTCAGGCTCCGAGGCCTGCGACACGGCGCTCAAGATCGCGCTCGCCTATCATAACGTGCGCGGGCAGGGCTCGCGCCAGCGCCTCATCGGCCGCGAGCGCGGCTACCACGGGGTCGGCTTCGGCGGCATTTCGGTCGGCGGCATGGTCAACAATCGCAAGTTCTTTGGCTCGCTGTTGGCGGGCGTCGATCACCTGCCCGCGACCTACAATCGCGAGCATCAGGCTTTCACTAAGGGCGAGCCGGAATGGGGCGCCCATCTCGCCGACGCGCTCGAGAGCATCGTCGCGCTGCACGACGCGTCGACCATCGCCGCGGTGATCGTCGAGCCGATGGCGGGCTCGACCGGAGTTCTGCCGGCGCCCAAGGGTTATCTGAAGCGCTTGCGCGAGATCTGCGACAAATATGGCATTCTGCTGATCTTCGATGAGGTCATTACCGGGTTCGGGCGTCTCGGAGCGCCATTCGCCGCCGAGCGCTATGGCGTGCAGCCCGACATGATCACCTTCGCCAAGGGCGTCACTTCCGGCGCCGTGCCGCTGGGCGGCGTGATCGCGCGCGAGCACATTTACGACGCCTTCATGAACGGGCCGGAGCACGCCATCGAGCTCTTCCACGGCTATACCTACTCGGGCCACCCGCTCGCTTGCGCCGCGGCGCTGGCGACGCTCGACGTCTATCGCGATGAGCGCCTGTTCGAGCGCGCCAAGGCGCTCGAGCCCAAGTGGTATGACGCCATCATGGGGCTCAAGGGATTGCCCAACGTCGTCGACATCCGCTGCGTCGGCCTGACCGGCGCGATCGACTTGGCGCCTGTTCCCGGCAGTCCTGGCGAGCGTGTCCGTACCGCGCTCGACCACGCGTTCTTTGATGCGGGGATCATGATCCGGCCGGCCGGCGACACGATCGAACTCACCCCGCCGCTAATCATGAGCGAGGATCAGATCGGCGAGATCATGGACAAGGTCGGCGCTTCGATCAAAGCGGCGGCTTAACGGGCAAGCGGGCAAAGGTCTGTGAATAACGCGGCAAGAGGGGAGGGCGGCGGGGCTGCAAGCTGCAGCCTCGCTTTCCTTTGCCGCTCTCCTGTTCTAATCTCCGCAAACAAGGGACGGAAACGTCAGCATCATCGCTGACCACGGCTGGGCCAAAATGTCTTTCCCACTGCCGGCGAATGAGTCGGGACGGGTCGCCGCGCTTCGCGCGCTCGACATCCTCGACACGCCCCCAGAGCCCGCCTATGACGAGATCGGCGAGCTGGCCGCGCACATCTGCAAGTGCCCGATAGGATACATCAGTTTCATCGAGGACGACCGTCTTTGGTTCAAGTCCAAATACGGCCTCCCGCCCGACTTCGTCGGTTGTCCGCGTGAGCTCGCCTTTTGCTCGACGACGATCTGCGGCGCTGAACTGGTCACTGTGCCCGACCTGCGTGACGATACCCGTTTCAGCGAGAACCCTTTTGTCACCAGCGACCCGCATCTGAAATTCTATTGCAGCATGCCGCTGATCACCGACGATGGCTACGCGCTGGGCACCCTCTGCGTCATGGATTTTGAGCCGCGGCAGCTCGAATTCGAGCAGGCGGAATCTATGCGCAGACTGTCGCACCAAGTGGTCTCGCAGCTTGAGCTGCGCCGCCGGCTCATCGAATACCGGCAGATGATCAAGGAACTGGATCAGGCGCACGCCGAAGCCGCCGCTGAGAAGGCGCGCACCGAGGAGTTGCTCGCCAACATCCTGCCGCCTGCAGTCGCCGACGAACTTAAGCGCAGCGGAAAGGTCCAGCCAAAATATCATCCGGCTGCAACGATATTGTTCACCGATTTCAAGGGCTTCACGCTGCTCGCCGAGCGCACCGAGCCGGGTGCGCTGATCGGCCTGCTTGATCAGTATTTCACAGCATTCGACGAGATCGTCTCGCGCCTCGGGCTCGAAAAGCTGAAGACGGTCGGGGACGCCTATATGGCGGTCGCGGGCGTGCCGACGGCCAATCGACGGCACGCGATCGACACTTGCCTAGCGGCGCTTGAAATGTTGGCCGTGGTCTCACGGATGAAGACCCTGCGCGAGAAGATGCGGTTGCCCGCACTCGAGGTGCGTGTCGGACTGCACTCGGGGCCAGTTATGTCCGGCGTGGTGGGCAAGAACAAGTTCACCTTCGACATTTGGGGCGAGGCCGTGAACACGGCGGCGCTCATGGAAGCCAACGGCTCGCCGGGACGAATCAACGTCTCGGAGACCGTGGCGGTCATGCGAAGACGCTGTTCGAGCTCGAACCGCGCGGTCCGATCGTGGCCAAGCATGACAAGGCGCACGAAATGTTCTTCCTCAATCGTCTGAAGCCCGAGTTCTCGCGCGATCCGGAGGGACGCGCGCCGAACCAGGCCTTCGCCGCCGAGTGGAGTCGCCTGCTCACCGGATTCTCTGGCTCCTAGCACGCTGACCTTTCTCCGCGCTGACGCATCCGCGCTCGCGGCCGCAGGATCGCTGTCAATCGCATTCCAGCGGGAGTAGTCCGTCCATGTCGCCTTTGCTGTTCGCGCTTTTCCTTGCGACCTTTGCCATCGGGACAACCGAGTTTGCGATCGTAGGCTTGCTACCGGACATCGCCGCCAGTCTCGACGTCAGCATTTCCCGGGCTGGCCTTCTGTCAGCGGCTATGCGCTTGGCGTGGCGATCGGCGGCCCGGTCATTGTCGCGCTCACTTCGTCTCAGCCGCGCAAGCGGACGCTCCTGCAACTTTGCGCGATCTTCGTCGTGGGCCATGCCCTGGCCGCGCTTACGCCGGATTATGGTTGGCTCATGGGCGCGAGGGTACTGGCGGCGGTTTCGCATGCCTCCTTCCTCGGCATCGCGGCGATCGTGGCGGCGGGGAGCGTTCCGCCCGAGCGCAGCGCGCGCGCCGTGTCTTTCGTCTGGCTGGGTTTCTCCGCCGCCAGCCTCGTTGGCGCGCCAAGCGTGACTGCGATCGGCCACGCGCTTGGCTGGCGCGCCGCCTTTTGGATGCTCGCGGTCGTCGGCGTCATTGCCGGGGCGGCTCTTCAGTTCTGGATGCCCGCGTCTTCGCGCCGCGAGGCTTCGAGTTTCAGACAGGAAGTCGTCGCGCTCAGGCGTCCGCAGGTGCTGTTGGCTATGGCCATGAGCCTTCTCGTCTGCGCGTCGACCTTCGCCGTTTTCACCTATGTCGCGCCGCTTGGAAGACACGGGGATCTTGGTTGGCGCGCTTCCGCTTATGCTGTTGTTGTTCGGCGTCGGCGGCGCGGCGGGCATGGTGATCGGCGGACGGCTCGGCGACTGGAAACCCCTGGAATCGGTCGCCGCACTCTCGCTTGCCGATGCCGTTTTCTATGTTGGCCTGATAGCTGTCATCGACAGCGTTGCGCCCGTCGGCGCGGCCATGATCCTCTGGGCTTTCTGTTCCTCGCGCCGTGCGTTCCTCTGCAGACGCGGGTGGTGAGGAAAGCGATCGACGGCCCGAACCTCGCCTCGACGCTGAACCAGTCCGCCTTCAACGTCGGCAACGCGCTCGGACCAACACTCGGCGCCGCCGCCCTTGCGCTTGGCTTCGGTTATCGGGCGTTGCCCTGGATCGGGAGCGCCCTCGCGCTCCTCTGCGCCGCGGCCGCTCTTTTTTCTCGCGCGCTCGAGAGCGCCGAACCGGTTCCGGTCGAGGATGGGCGTCCCAGCGCGCCTCGTTGACGGAACTACGCGCCGATCTGACGCCTAAAGCGTCGACGCGCCTCGATTTTGAGCGCCCCGCCGCGTTCACATTTCGCTGCGCCCGATGTATGAATTGTGACGGACGCGCTGGCCAAGGTCATGAAGCGCGCGAAACATGGGAGTGGGCTGATGGCACGGAAATTCGTGAAGGCGCTTGGTTTCGGCGCAGCTCTCGCAACAAGTCTTGCGCTCGCGCCAACAGCTTTCGCCAAGGACTGGAAGACCGTCGTCATTGGCATGGAGGGCGCCTACGAGCCCTGGAACCTGACCGATTCGAGCGGCAAGATCGTCGGCTTCGAGGTCGATCTCGTAAACGACCTCTGCAAGCGCGCAGGTTTTGAGTGCAAGATCATCGCTCAGGACTGGGACGGCATGATCCCGGGCCTGAAAGCTGGCAAGTTCGACGTCATCATGGACGGCATGTCGATCACCGACGAGCGCAAGAAGGAGATTGACTTCTCGAAGCCGTACGCGGTGTCGCCGGGAGCCTTTCTCGCGCTGAAGGACAGCCCGCTCGCCAAAGCGACCGGGGCGGGCACGCTCATCAACCTGGACAAAGATGCGGCTGCGGGCGACGCGGCGATCAAGTCGGTGCAGGCGGCCCTCAAGGGCAAGACGCTTGGCGTTCAGGTTTCGACGACGCACTCGAATTTCGCCAGCCAGTATTTGAAGGGCGTCGCGGACGTTAAGGAATACAAGACCGCGGACGACCGCGATCTCGACCTCAAGTCCGGCCGCATCGACGCGTCACTCGACGACTATACCGTTGTGGCGGCGACAGGCTCCAAGCCTGACGCCAAGGACCTTGCCATCGTCGGGCCGAAATTCATCGGCGGCATGTTTGGCGCCGGAACGGGTATGGGGATCCGCAAGAGCGACGCGGACCTCACCGCCAAATTCGACAAGGCGCTCGCGGAAGCGATTGCGGACGGGTCAGTCAAGAAATATTCCGAGCAGTGGTTCAAGCTCGACATAGCGCCCCAATCATAGGCTTTCCGCGCGCTCTTGCGTTGAAAGAGCGCGCTCCTAAGGGGCGCCGGGGTGGGCGATCTGGCGATCTTCGGCTTTGGTGAGGGCGGCTGGGGCCTGGCGCTTCTCCAAGGCGCGGCGATGACGCTTCTCGTCTCCGCCTGCGGCCTCCTCATCGGAGCCGCAATCGGCGGCCTCGTCGCCTGGGCGCGCCTTTCGGGAAAGCTTTTTGCGGGCGCCATTGGGCAAGCCTATGCCGCTCTGTTCCGCGGCCTCCCGGAGCTGCTGATCGTCTATTTCGTCTATTTCGGCACTTCGACGCTGCTGACCGAAACGGCCAACGCTCTCGGTCGCGAGGGCTTTGTGGGGGTGCCGTCCTTTGCCGCTGGGGCGCTCGCGGTCGGCGTCATTTCGGGCGCCTATCAGGCCGAGGTGTTCCGGGCCGCTTATCTCGCCATTTCGCGGGGCGAACTCGAGGCCGCGGTCAGCGTCGGCATGAATCGGGCGCTATCGTTTCGCCGGATCATTGCGCCGCAGGTTCTTCGCTTCGCGTTGCCCGGACTTGGCAATCTCTGGCAGGTCGCGCTCAAGGATTCATCTCTGATCTCGGTCACCGGCTTGACCGAGCTCATGCGGATAAGTCAGGTCGGCGCCGGCTCGACCCATCGGCCTTTCGCCTTCTATCTCGGCGGCGCCGCGCTCTATCTCGTGATGACGCTGGCGACGACCCGCTTCTTCGACGTCGCCGAGGCGCGCGCCACGCGGGGCATGCGCAGGGCGACGGGTTAAGGCGGAGATGGACTTCGATTTCATCACCAAGACCTTCGTCCGCCTTCTGGCCGCGTTGCCGCTCACGCTCTCGGTCTGGTTCCTGTCCGTCGTCCTCGGCGGGCTTATCGCCGCGGGGGTGACCTGGATGAGGGTGAGCGGCCTGAAGCCGTTCGAACTTTTCGCGCGCGCCTATGTCCTGGTCTTTCGCGGCACGCCGCTCCTGATCCAGCTCTTCGTCGTCTATTATGGCCTCGCTTCGCTGCCCGCTGTGCGCGCGAGCATTATCTGGCCGTTCCTGCGCGACGCCTTCAATTGCGCCGTCCTGTCCCTCGCGCTCTGCACCGCGGGGTATCAAACTGAGATCTTTCGCGGCGCGCTTCTTGCCGTGCCGCATGGACAGGTCGAGGCGGCGCGCGCCTGCGGCATGTCGAGGCTCCTCATGTTCCGCCGAATCATTTTTCCGATCGCGCTGAGGCACGGGCTTCCGGCTTATTCGACCGAGATGATTTCGATGGTGAAGTCGACGGCGCTCGTCTCGCTCGTCACTTTATGGGACGTGATGAGCATCGCGCTCAAGATCCGCAACGACACGCTGGTCACCTATCTGCCGCTCATCCTTGCCGGCGCGATCTATTTCGTCGTCAACTACATCATCGGCGCCGGCTTCCTCGCGCTCGAGCGGCGCCTGTCGCCGCATCTCAGGCCCCGGCCAAGCTGAAGGACGCGCGCATGTCCGCGACGCCAGCGCTCACGGTCGACAAGATGCACAAGAGCTTCGGCCAGCTTGAAGTGCTGCGCGGCGTATCGCTGACCGCCAATGACGGCGACGTGATCTCGATCTTGGGCTCGTCGGGCTCCGGCAAGAGCACGTTTCTCCGCTGCATCAATCTGCTCGAGACCCCTGACGAAGGCGTGGTGACGGTCGCGGGCGAGACCATCAAAATGCGACGCCGCGGTGACGGGCGGGCCGAGCCCGCCGACAGGCGTCAGGTCGACCGCATCCGATCCGAACTCGGCATGGTGTTCCAGAGCTTCAACTTGTGGTCGCATCTGACCGTGCTGGAGAATCTCTTAGAGGCGCCGGTGCATGTGCAGAAGCGCCCGCGCGCGGAATGCACTGAGGAAGCGCGCGCGCTGCTGGCGAAAGTGGGCATGTCCGACCGGGCGAACTACTACCCCGCGCATCTCTCCGGAGGTCAGCAGCAGCGCGCGGCGATCGCTCGCGCCCTCGCCATGCGCCCGAAGGTGATGCTGTTCGATGAGCCGACCTCGGCGCTCGATCCCGAACTGGTGGGCGAGGTGCTCCGCGTTATGCGTGCGCTCGCCGAGGAAGGTCGCACGATGCTTGTCGTGACCCACGAGATGAGCTTTGCGCGCGACGTCTCGACCCGCGTGATGTTCCTGCATCAAGGGCTGGTCGAGGCGGAGGGACCGCCGCAGGAGCTTTTTTCCGGCTCGACCTCAGATCGCTTCCGCCAGTTCATTTCCAAGGAGCGCGGCTGATTTATCGACGCGCCCAAGCGCGGCGCCAAGCGGCAGCTTCGGCGCCGGCGCCCGAACGCAATGAACATCGGCGCCCGAGGCTGCAGGTCAAGAAGGCTGCCGCCAGCGCGCGCGCCCTTAGAGCCGCGTCACGGCGCAAAGGCTCAGATGGCGGGACCGAAGATTTTCTGCCATTCGTCGATCGGGATCGCCCCGCGATCAACAAGGCAGTTTTTGCTAAAGGCGAAGACCAGCACCTTGGCGGCATCGCCGGAGTAGCGCGCAGAGTAGATCGTCTCGATCCCCACGACAGGACGATTGTGATGCTTCGCCGCCGCAGCGAGAAGGGTCGCAGTGTCCTCATCTGAGAGCATTGTGATCGAATCCCTGGATTTTGCGTCAGGGGCGCTGGCGCTGAGTTGCGCCGGACCCCAGCAATCATCCCGGTTCTCCGCGAGCGCATAGCTTGGGATTAACGCGCCGGCGAGCGCAGTGGCGACGATTAACGATTTCATGACGCCCTCCCAATGCAGCTTGGGCGAAATACGAGTCAGCATGCCCAAGTATATTGTATGACGCTTGACTAAGATTGCGGATTAAAACGTTGATCAAATAACTCTGACAGTAACTCACGAAATTGATCTGGCCGCAATACGTAATTATACCTATGAGGGCGCGATCGCGCCGCCGGTTACGGCCCGCTTGCTGGAGCCGAACCCTACGTTGGAGAGACCGTGGAGGCTGACTTGATTTACGAGGTCAACTAGCCGTTCATGCGAGCTCGCCAATGCCGCTCGTCACGGGGCCTCGATCCGCAGCTATCTTCGGGACTCGCTAGGAACGCGCGACAATGCCTCGCCTGTTCACCGGCCTCGAACTGCCGGAGGTGGTCGTCGGCCAGCTCGCGCTCCTGCGCGGCGGAGTCGTCGGCGCGCGTTGGCTTGACCCCGAGGACTACCACATCACGCTTAGATTCATTGGCGATATCGACGCGCGCACGGCTCGCGACATCGACGACACCCTCAGCGACATTCATCGGCCAGAGGCGCCCATTCGCTTCGAGGAACTGAGTTGGTTTGGCGGCGACAAGCCGCGCGCGATCGTGGCCAAGGTGAAGGCAGACCCTGCGCTCATGGATCTGCAGGCTGAACAGGAGCGGCGTCTGAGGCGCATCGGCGTTGAACCCGAGACGCGCAAATACACGCCGCACGTGACACTGGCGCGGCTACGCGGAGCGGGGCAGGCGGCGATCGCCAGCTATCTCGCCACGCGCGGCGCGCTGGTCGCGGACTCGTTCGTCGCTGAGCGCTTCGTCCTCTATTCGGCCCGCGAGGGGTCGGGTGGCGGACCCTATGTCGTTGAGGCGGCCTATCCGCTGGGCTAAGGACAGGCATAGGCTATCGCGCTTGCGCTTGGCCGGGACGGCGCGCTATCGCGATGCGTCGCATTTTCACGGGCTCGAGGCGCTCTGAGTCGAATGGGTGTAAGATCAACGCTTTGGACCACGCGGAGCGCGGCCAGGAGCCCCTCCGTCAGCTGGCCAGCGCTTTTTCAAGATCGCTCCTGGCGCCGCAGCCTGGGCGCCGCGCGACCGTCATCCGGGATGCTGCGCCGATATCGTCGATTTTTCGCGGTTGCTGCTTTCCTGCTGTTGGCGGCCCCGCTCGTGGCAGGGCTGGTCTACCCGGACGGCGCCGCGTCGATCCTCGTGGAGGGGCGCACGCCAGCGCCGGCGCCGAGAGCGCCTGTCGGCAGCGCCGACTGGTTCAGGCTTCCGAAGCAGATCGACGCCTATCTGCAAGACCGTATCGGCCTTCGTCAGGCTTTACTCCGCGCACATCGGGAACTCTCCAAGCCGCTGTTCGGTAGCTACAAGGTCCTGATGGGCCGCGGCGGCCGTATGTTCTATCTGGGCAACGAGATGGTTGTCCAAAGCGCGGGGCTCGTTATGCGCGACCGGGCAGTGGCTCAACTGACCGATCTGCTCGCGCGTATGAACGAACAGCTTCGAGCCCGCGGCATCCGTTTTCTGGTCGCGCCTCCGCCGAACGCCTCGAGCGTTTACACTGACGACCTGCCGCTTCGGGCGCAAAATGCAGGCCGGCCGACCGAATACGATCTGCTTATGTCGAACCTCGCGGCCAAAGGCGTTCCGGCTGTCGATTTGCGGCCCGTCCTCAAGACCGCTCGCCCAGGCGGCTCGCTCTTTTATATGCACGATACGCATTGGTCATTCCGCGGCGCGCTGGTGGCTTATAACGCAATTGTCGCAGCGGACTCGCATCCCGATTGGCGGCTCGACCCGAATTCAGCCTTAGCGCCGGCCGTGCGCAAAGGGGGCGACATGGCGAAGATCCTCGGTCTCTCCGATAAGATTTCGGAATATACTGAGAATTTGACGCTTCCCTACGGAAGGAGAATTCCGCTTCCTGACAATGACTTCATTGAGACGTTCGATAAACCGGGCCCGAAGATCCTGATTCTCGGTGATTCGCTGACCCTAGACTTTTTCCCTCCGATGCTCTTACAGCACGTAGGAAGTGTGATTTGGGTGCACCACGAATACTGTGGCTTTGACTGGCGGCTTATCGACGAAATTCGGCCTGATGAAGTTTGGTGGATGCCTGGCGAACGTATTTTTCTCTGCCAGCACTCGCCCACTGGATTTCCCGGAGCGAAGCAGGGGGCCGGGGAAGAAGAAGCGCCGGGGGGTCTCGTTCGGCCGGCGGATGCGTTGGAAGATCGGGCCACCGTTCGACAATGAAATCCCGGCGAAAACGGCGTTCCGCTCGTCGGCAAAAGCGTCTCAGCCTGGTGACTCTTCTCGCCCGAAAGTTTCGTGGGAAGGCGAGGCAGGGGGACGCGGTGATTGAGAACTGATGCTCCTGCGCCATCGGCGGATTTTCGCCCTCGTCGCTTTTTGTCTGCTCGCCGCGCCGCTCGTGGTCGGCCTCGTCGCGCCTGACAGTCCCGCGAGCGTTTTCAGGGAAGGGCGCTCCCTTGCGCCAGCGCCACGGCTGCCCACGACCGGGGCGAGCTGGCTCGCACTGCCGGCGGCGGTCGACGCCTATCTTAAGGACCATTTCGGCTTGCGGCAGAAGCTGATCACGGCGCATCGGGAGCTGACCAAACCGATGCTCGGCTTCGGCAACGACTCGGTGCTTGTCGGGCCCAATGGGCGCATGTTCTTTCTCGGCGAGGGGACGGTGCGTCAAAGCGCCGGTCTTCTCGTCCGGGACCAGAGGGTGGCCGAGGCGACAGATATGCTCGTGCGCATGAATGACGAGCTTCAGGCGCGGGGAATTCGCTTCCTGGTCGCTCCACCGCCCAATGGGGCCACGATCTACCAGGACGACCTGCCGCTCTGGGCGCAAAATCCGGGCAAGCCGACCGAGTACGACATGCTTCTCGCCAACCTCGCCGCAAAAGGTGTGACAGCGGTGGATCTGCGGCCGGCGGTCAAGAACGCGCGGACGCAAGGCCCGGCGTTTTACATGCACGATACGCATTGGACATTCCGGGGCGCGCTCGCCGCATATAACGCCATCGTCGAGGCGGACGCCCACGCGGATTGGCGGATCGAGCCGGCCTCCGCGCTGGGGCCTATGACTCTACGCAACGGCGGCGATCTGGCGCGGATGGTGGGGGTCGGCGACGCCGTTTCAGAATATGCTGAGACTCTGACGCTCCCGCACGCCGAGCGAGCCCTTCAATCCTCTGATCTGGTCGGAGACTTTACTGAAACGTCGGAGAAGACGGGCCCGACGATTCTCATCCTCGGCGATTCCTTCACTGACGCATTTTTCCCTCCGATGGTTTTGCAACACGCAGGCCGTGTGGTTTGGATGAGCCACTTAGTTTGCGGTTTCGACTGGAACGAGGTGGAGAAATATCGCCCAGATGAGGTCTGGTGGATGCCCACGGAACGTTTTCTGGTTTGCCTACCGGGCCTGAAGCCGAAGGGCTTGCTCGAAAGCAAAACGGATTCGGCCCATGGAAACGTCCCGGCCGGGCTCGCGGCGCAGATGGGCACGGTCCGGAGTCGGGATGGCGCGCGCGAATGAGCCTCGAACGATCGCCCGCAGCCTGCTCGTGCTTGGCGGCGCCCGTTCAGGAAAAAGCGCCTATGCGCAGAGGCTTGCCGAGGCCCACGGTCCAGAGCGGCTCTATCTGGCGACCGCGGCGGCGGGAGATGAGGAAATGGCGGCGCGGATCGCCCGCCACAGGGCCGACCGGGGCCGCGGCTGGACAACGCTTGAGGAGCCGATCGAAATCTCCGCGGCCCTTTTGACGCATACACAAGCGGGCAGGGTGGTGGTTGTCGATTGTCTGACGCTCTGGCTCAGCAATCTGATGCTGGCCGGCCGCGATCCGGGCCCTGCGCTCACGGCTCTCGCCGACGCCATGGGTAGGCTCACCGGTCCGGCGATCCTCGTATCCAACGAAGTGGGCATGGGCATTGTGCCGGATCACAAACTCGGCCGCGAGTTTCGCGACTGGCAGGGACGGACCAACCGGGAAATTGGGGCTGCTTGCGACGTCGTGATCTTCGTCGCCGCCGGGTTCCCGCTCCAGTTGAAGCCGGCTGCAACCCCAAGCGTGCAATTGGGCTGAAGCCACGCATTTTCCTGAACAAACCTCTGGCGACTCGGGGCATGGCTGGACTAGATTCGCGTCCGTGGAAGGGGATTGTCGGCTGCGCGGGCCGTCGGCTCTCACTTCAAGACGTTCGGGCTGGGGATTCGGCGGGATGCTGCGTCTTTTCCAACGCCACGCGCCGGAGCAGGCGGCGCATTTCGACATCGCGCATGATGGTGAGACTTATCGCGTCGCGCTGAAACGCGTCGTGACGTCGCGCCGTTTCACGTTAAGGGTTCGCACCGCGACGCGCGATGTGGTGCTGACGATGCCGACGCGTTCGTCGCTCAAAGCGGCGCGCGAATTCGCCGAACGTCACGCCGCATGGATCGGTACGCGACTCGCGCGTCTGCCGGCGCCGGTCGCGTTCGAACCGCGCGCGGTTATGCCGTTCCGCGGCGCCGATCATCGCATCGTGCATCGGCCAGGCGAGCGCGGCGGGGTCTGGCTCGAGTCAAGCGAGCGCGGACCGCTCATCTGCGTTTCCGGCGAGCGGCCGCACGTGGCGCGTCGCGTCACCGATTTCCTCAAGCGCGAGGCGCGCAAGGATCTCGAGGCTGCGGTCGCCAGGCATTCGAAGCAGCTTGGCGTCAAGCCGCGCCGCATCGTGCTGCGCGATACGGTGAGCCGCTGGGGCTCATGCTCGTCGACCGGTGGGCTTAATTTTTCCTGGCGCCTGATTCTCGCGCCGCCCTTTGTGCTCGATTACCTCGCCGCGCACGAGGTGGCGCATATCGTGCACATGAATCATTCGGCCCTATTCTGGAAGCTTGCGCGCCGCTTGCACCCCGGGACCGACCGCGCGGAGATCTGGCTTAAGGTTCACGGCGCGAGCCTGCATCGCTTCGGCGCGACGTGGGAGTGATCTCCCCTTCCGGGTCACACCATCCTTTCCAGCGCGTCGAACATCAATTGCAAGTCCTGCGGACGCGAAAGGCGGTGATCGCCATCCTTCACCAACGTTAGCGTCGCCGGGTCACCGCCGAAGCGCTGCATCAGCGCCAGCGCATGTGAAAACGGCACGTCTTCGTCCCGCATGCCTTGCAGCACCGCGGTTGGCGCCCCGGTGCGGATCATGCCGCCGAGGAGAAGGTGTTTGCGCCCGTCCTCGATGAGGTCGCGAGTGAAGCAGTCGGGTTCGCTCGAATAGGCGGAAGGCCGCCGCCACGCGCCTTCATCCATGATCGCGCGTCGCGCCTCGTCCGGCGCCTTGGCCCAGATGAGCGCTTCGGTGAAGTCGACCGCAGGCGCGATGAGAATGAGGCCTTTCACGCGCTCCGTCTCGCCCGCCTCGTTGAGCGCCCGGGCGGCGAGCAGCGCCAGATATCCGCCCATGGACGAACCGACCACAATCTGCGGTCCCTCGCTTTCGGCCCGCAATAACGTCAGCGTCTCTTCGAGCCAGCGGGAGATGGTCCCATCCTCGAGTCGCCCGTCGGATCGCCCATGGCCCGAATAGTCGAACCTAAGCAGGCCTAGACCGCGACGCTCGGCCTCCGCCTCGAGCGCTGTCGCCTTGGTCGAGTCCATGTCGGAGCGATAACCGCTGAGCCAAACAACGCCAGGGCTTTTGCTCCGTACTGGCGCGCGGCGTCGAAAGGCGATACGCCGTTGATTCGGGGCGTTTCCGACGATGAAGACCTGCGGCTGTCCGTCCGACACTTTAGGCTCGCTTTTGGTGACGCCGCTTGCCGACCGCGCCTGGGCGACCCTCGGCATGGGCGCGCAGAGCGGCGCGGGCTTGGCCGAGCCCTCGCTGCATGTCAACCGCCCGCCGGTCAAGCTCTCGTGTTCGAGGCGGTACCCGCCGTGAGCCTGGACGCTCTCTCTCCTTTCCGGCGCGGGGCAAACGCGCCGCTCGCCGGCCGTACGATCCTCCAAATCGTCCCGCCGCTCGCTGCGGGCGGCGACGAACGTGCGACGCTCGCCGTGACCGCGGCGCTCGCGGAAACCGGCGCGCGGGCGCTGGTGGCCACCGATTCCCGCGGGCTGGCCGGCGAACTGCAGGCGATCGGCGGCCTCTTCGTCCGCTTCCCGGCGGCGACCAAGAACCCGCTCGCGATGGCGCTCAACATGCGACGTCTCCAGCACATCATCGCTTCGGAGCGGGTCGACCTTGTCCACGTGCGCTCGCGTTGGGCCGCCTGGACGGCGGTCAAGGCCTGCCGCAAGGCGAAGCGCCCGCTGGTCACCTCGCTTCCGGTCGATGGCGTCCGCACGCGCCCGCGCTCTAGCTTCGAGACCGCCGTCGCCGAGGGCGACACTGTCATCGCGTCGTCCGAATTTGTCGCCGGGCGTGCGGAAACGCTCTTCCCCGCGCCTCCTAAGCGCCTCAGGATCGTTCGTCCGGGAATGGATCTCTCAAAACTTCAGCCGGAACGGGTGAGCGGGCGCCGGGTGTCGGATGTCCGCTCGAGCTGGGGCGTCGCGGCGCATGAGCGGGTCGTTCTGATGCCAGCGCGACTCGCGCCCGGCCGGGGCCAGCAGACGCTCATCGAAGCAGCGGCCCTCATCAAGGGCCAGGGTCTCGACGACGTTCGTTTCGTGCTGGCGGGCGAAGCGGCCAAGCCGGCATTCGCGCGCGAGCTGGACGCGCTCACAATCAAGTGCGGCGTCCAGTCCATGCTTATCCGCGTCGGCGCCGCGGCCGATCCGCCAGCGGCCTTCATCGGCGCCGCGGTCGTGGTTTTTCCCGCCACGGAGGTCGATGGCGTGACGCGCACTTCGATCGAGGCGGCCGCGATCGGGGCGCTCACCATCATCTCCGACGTCGGGTCGGCTCGCGAAATCGTCGCCGCGCCACCGCACGTGGATGCCGAGGCGCGCACCGGCTGGCTCGTTCCGCCCCGCGAGCCGGCCACGCTTGCCGACGCGATCCACGCTGCGCTTTCGCTTGGCGCCTCGGCGCGCGAAGCCGTCCGGCGCCGGTCGCGGGCGAAGATCGCCGAAGCCTATTCGCTTGAGCGCATGACGCGCGACACGCTCAACGTCTATGCCGAGGCGCTCGCTCGATGACGGGAAACCACGCGTTCTACCTCTAAGACTGGGGTCGACGCTTCGGGCGTCTGCACGTGTTCGGGACGAATGCCGAGACCGATCAATCGCGCCGGGATGCGGCGCAGAATCGGAAAGGCGCCGAACAGCTTCACGAAGGCGGGCGGCTTCGGCCGCTCATGGGTCTCCAGAATGCGGCTGATGATCCGCCGCTGGGTGGTAAGCTGCAGCCCTTGGGTAAACCGCATGGGCAGAGTTCGGCGATCTTCGATGGCCTGAAGATCTGCATCCGTCACCTTGCCCGTGCGGAGCGGTCCGGCGAGCCGGTTGGCTGCGGCGACCGCGTCCTGCACCGCCATGTTGATGCCCACCCCGCCGATCGGCGACATCGCATGCGCCGCATCGCCGATACATAGGAGCCCGGGGCGCCACCATTTCTTCAGCCGATCGACGGTGACGCTGAGCAGTTTGACGTCGTCCCACGTCTTCAATTCGCCGACGCGGTCGGAAAGAAACGGCGACATCTCAACAACCTGCCCACGGAAGGCCTCAAGGCCTTCCGACTTCATGCGCTCAATCCCGCCCTTCGGAATGACATAGGCGCATTGCCAGTAATCGCCCCGATCGAACATAACCATCAGCTTGCCGGCTTCGATATGGCCGAACGTGTCCATGCTGTCGCCGTCCTTGTGAGACACGCGAAACCACAGCACGTCCATCGGCGACCCATAGTCGTCGCTCTTGAGTCCAGCTTTCTCGCGCACCACGGAATGGCGTCCGTCGCAGCCGACGACCAGGTCGGCGCGGATCGTGAGCGCGCCGTCGGGAGTGTCAGCGATCAAGCCAACAATGCGCCCATTCTCCTCGATGAGCTCGGTCACATCGGCCTGCATGCGCAGGTCGAACGTTTTGTATTGTTTGGCGTGCTCAGCCAGGAAGTTAAGGAAGTCCCATTGCGGCATCAGCGCGACGAATTTGCAGTGCGTTGGCAGATGGCGAAAATCGACCATTTGAACGTGTTCGGCGCCGATCTGGGCGGTCAGCGTTTCGACCTGCTGATGCGGCAGTTTCAAGAACTCGTCGATCAGGCCTAATTCAAACATCAACTCGAGCGTCGACGGATGAACCGTGTCGCCGCGGAAGTCGCGAAAGAAATCGGCGTGCTTCTCCAGCACCACGACATGAACGCCGGCGCGCGCCAGCAGGAATCCCAGCATCATTCCAGCGGGACCGCCGCCGGCGATGCAGCACTGCGTCGTAATCGCTGAGTTGGCCATGTTTGCTGGCTCCGCCGGGCGCACGCACCCGCCCTCACGATCATAAAACGCGGAGATTAAAGCCGGGTTCCGACCCGGCCTCAGATTTGAAGTGATGATTGCGGTTCCGGTTCGAGCCACGGGACGCGCGGCTCGAACCGATTTCCGTCAGTTCTTGATGAACGCGCCGCTGCGCAAATCGCTGAGCGCCTGACGGATCTGGTCTTGCGTGTTCATCACGATCGGCCCGTGCCAGGCGATCGGCTCGCGCAGCGGCCGGCCTGAGACGAGGAGGAAGCGCACCCCCTCTTCGCCTGCCTGGACGACGACCTCGTCGCCGGCGCCGAACACGACCAGCGACCGGTTGCCGACCTTGTCGCGCACCAGGACCTCGTCCCCGTCGATCTCGGCTTCGCGCAGCACCCCGAAAGGTTCGGACGAGTCCGAGAACATGGCCGAGCCCTCGAAAATATAGGCGAACGCCTGGCGGAAATCCTCGACCTTGAGGCGCTTCTTTTTGCCTGCGGGCACAGTCACGTCGAGATAGCGCGGCTCGGCGGCGACGCCGTCAACCGGACCGCTCTTGCCCCAGAACTCGCCGCAGATGACGCGCACGCGCGTGCCGTCGTCGTCGATCACCTCGGGGATCTCGGTTGCCGGAACGTCCTGGTAGCGCGGCTTGGTCATCTTGAGATGCGCGGGCAGGTTCGCCCATAGCTGGAAGCCGTGCATGCGGCCCTTGGCGTCGCCGGTCGGCATTTCCTGATGCAGGATGCCGCTGCCGGCGGTCATCCACTGGACGTCGCCTGAGCCGAGCTTGCCGCGATTGCCCAGACTATCGCCGTGATCGACCTCGCCCGCCAGCACATAGGTGATCGTCTCGATGCCGCGATGGGGATGCCACGGAAAGCCGGCGAGATAGTCCTCGGGGCGATCGCCACGGAAATCATCCATCATGAGGAATGGGTCGAAATCAGAGGTGTCGCCGAAGCCGAAGGCGCGGCGCAGCTTGACACCCGCCCCCTCCATGGTCGGAACCGACTGGCTGACGCGCTTGACGGGACGAATGGACATGAGCCCTCCTGGTCGAACTGATAGGTCTTGGCTTCCGAAATACTGTTGCCGTTCCAGTTCTGACACTGAAAACATTCGGCCGGTGCTTTGGTCGGAAACCGTGCTGGCGGCGAAGATAGGTATAGGCCGCGATCATCGCAAGTCTATCAAAAGAAACGATCGTATCTATCAGTCGGGATGAACGCTCGCCCCTTTCGGCCTCCCGCCGATGATTGCTGAAGCGGCGGCGCCGGCTGCGGCGGCGCGCTCGAGCGCGGGCTGGATGTCCGCGCCAGAAAGCCGATGGGTAAGAAAGGCGGCGACGAAGGCGTCGCCCGCGCCGGTGGTGTCGATCGCCTCGATCTTCGGCGCGTTGACACGCCAGCGCTTTTCGCCCGCTGCCGCTTCACATCCGGCTGCGCCGCGTTTGACGACGACCAGCGGGTAGCGGGTCGCAAGTCGCGCGCATTGGATTTCGGGATTGTCCGATCCCGCGAGAATCGCGGCTTCCTCTTCGTTGGGGAACAGGATTGCCGCGCCTTGCGTCCACGCGAGAAATTTGTCGGCGCCGACCTCGCGCAAGAATTCCGCCGAGGCCGGGTCGACGCTGATGGGCTTGTCCCCAGCGCGCCGCATGACGTCGAGGACGGCCGCGCGTGGCGAAGGGGCGAAAAACGAATAGCCGGACAGGTGGATAAGCGCCGCGCCTTCGATCAGCGCGTCAGGGATGTCGCGGGCTTCGAGCGCTTCGTTGGCGCCGCGATCGGTGAGGAAGCTGCGTTCACCGTCCGGGTCGATGAGTGCGATCAACCTCCCGGTCTCATGGGTTCGATCGCCGACGAGATGCGGCGTGACGCCGATCGCCTTGAAGCGCGCTGTCTCGCTTTCGACGTCAGCGGCGCCAACGCGGGCGACGAAGTCGACCTTCACGCCGAACGAGGCCAGCCACGCCGCCTGATTGGCTGCGGAACCGCCCGGCTGAACCGTGATTGAGGCGCGTCGGTCCGAGCCGCGCGCGACCGGCCCTTCGGGACGAACGATGACGTCGGTCATCACGTCGCCGATGACGAGGATGCGCGGAGGCCCAGTCATAGCGACATGGCCGGCGCGACGGGCGCGCGGGACGCGCTGCGACTCGCCGGGATTTGCGTCAAGCCAGCAATTTCACGAAATTGCGCCTGCGGCCGAAGCGCTCCTTGAGGGTTGCGACATAAGCCGTCTGTTCGGCGGGAGCGCGCAAGCGGCCCATGCGAACGACGAAGCCGGCGGCCTCCTCATAAGCGCGATTGCCGCCCTCGTTCGCGAGTTCATCGACGCGCTCAGCGTAGACGTCCAAAGCCTCGCGCGGATGATCGGCTTCGCTTTCGCGAGCGAGGCTCTCCTTGACCGCCCTTGAGACGCGATGATTTCGCGTCATCGCCCAGGCCATGGCGAAACGCTTCTAGTGAATGAGGATTTTGACGCCGAGGTCGGCCGGATAGCGGAAGGAGGGCCCGGTCTCGGCCGCCGCCCAGCGCTCAACCACCGCGAGTGCCTGGTCGCGAGCGGCCTCGCCGCTTGCCTCGCGCCAGCGCAGATAGACATTGAAGTCTGGCGCACGCTCGAACGCGCGCTTGAGAACGGCTTCGGCTTCGCCTCGGCGATCCGCCTTCATGAGAAGGTTGGCGGCGAAGAGGACGAGGCGCGCGTCCGAAGGGGCGTCCTCGAACGTCCAGAGCCCCTCCTCGGCCCAGCGCAGCGCCTCTTTCCCGCCCTTATGCCTGAGGCAGAACTCAGCGAGCTCAAGGTATTTCCAAGCCGACGATAGGTCCTTGGCGCGCAGGGCGATGCGCGCCTCGACATCGCCGTCGCGCTCGGCGAAGCTGTCGAGAATTCCCGAGAGGCCATCATAGTCGCCTTCAGCCTTCTCTCGGCTGCGTCCGGTCAGCGGCGGCAGCTTCTCCCACGCTTCGGTGGCCAATCGGCGATATTCGGCCAATCCGGCCTCGCCGAGAACGTCGGCGTAGAGCCAGGCCGCGCCGTCGAACATTCCGTACCCGTCCCCGGTCTCTCGCTCAAAGAGGTCGCGGGCGAGCGCCATGGGGTCCGGCCGGGCGCCGCGGGCGGCGCGGATATGGATGTCTCGCGCGCGCTCGAGCAGGTTTCCGCATTCGCCATCGGAATCGTCGATCGATTCGATCGCGCTCTCGATCCGATCGATCGCCCGCTCGGCCAGCTTGAGGACGAGGCGGTCGTGTCTGGAATCGAGAGCGTCGAGGGCGTCGAGCGCCTCGTCGACGCCGCCTGCCCAGCCTCCGGCCTCGCCGTACTCGACATAGCCGCGCGTCGCCGTCGCCTGGTCGATCGCCTTGTTGAAGCGCACAGCCAGTGTCTTGTCGTCGGCGCCATCGGCCGCCGAGGCGATTTCCAGCTTGCGGAACAGGGCCCGATCGCGCTCGGCAAGCTCGACGATCATCCCGACGAGAACTCCATTCGGCTTATCCGCGAGGTGGGCGCGGATGCGCGCGAGCGCGCCCGCGCCACCCGCCTCGGGGCCATGATCGCTCTCATTCGCGGCCAACGCGGCGGCCACCATATGCTTGCAGAAGCCGTAGTCGTCGAAGGCGGGACAGGTGCACTCGCCCTTGATCGTCTCGCCCTTGCCGAGGAGATTGACGCGGTAATCCTCCGTTCCGGCCACTTGTGCCAGCACTCGCCTGGGTTCGATGGCGAGGATCTCGACGCGCCCGTCTCGGTGGTAGGCCTCGCCGCGGGTGAATGCGCTTCCCGCGAGCCGCCTTAAGGCCGCGATGTCGAAGCGGGGGAGGTTTTCGGCCGTCATGTCGCAGCGCGTCTTCCTCTATCGGGCTCCCGTGTGCGCGATTCGCCAAGAGTCGGACAGCGCAAGCGAGTGGGGTGATTCGCGAATGCGCTACGATAGCACCCGACAGCGGCGCGGCGAACGATGACAGCGCAAGCACTTTGTTCGAGTTACTCTCCCGCCGCGGTCGCCAATGTCTGTACGACCGCGATGTTCTGCAAAAGGTCCTCCGGCAAGGCGTGTCGCTCTTTCAGATAGTCCGGGCTGTTGTAAGAGATCCACACCTTCCCTTGCGGATCTTCCGCAACCAGAATTTTCAGCGGCAGGTCGATTGCCGCGCTCGGCGCCGCCAGCATCAGCGGCGTGCCGCCCTTCGGATTGCCGAAGATCAGGAGCTTGGTTGGAGGCATCTTCATCCCCACCTTTTCAGCTTCGCCGCTGTGATCGACCAGCGCGAACAGCGTCACGCCTTTGGATTTGAGAATGGTCTTGAGCTTTTCGACCGTCTCGTCCACTGAGTGGCTGCTCGGAATTTGGACAATCCCTTCTAATTTCTGCACGGCAAAAGCCTCCGACGCCAAGAGAATGAAGGCCGCGGACATCAGGGCGGGCCGCCAATATTTCATCGCGCCTCCTCCCGCCGCGTCACACGCCAACAATCGAGCTTAATGGGGACCGGCAATGGCGGACAAGCAAAACATCTCGGACGATGAAGTCGCGGTCCGGGATTTGATCGAAGCGTGGGCGGATGCCGTGCGGCGGAAGGATTACGACGGAATCCTGCGAAGCCATGCCGCCGATTTCGTGATGTTCGATGTTCCCCCGCCGTTCAAGAGCGTTGGGCTCGACGCTTACAGGAAGAGCTGGGACCTTTTCTTTTCCTGGTCAAGCGGCCCGGTTCGCTTTGACATTCAAGAGATGGACGTGACGGCCGGCGCGGATGTCGCCTTCGCTTTTGCGAGCATGCGCTGCGAGGGACCGGGGTCCGACGGCAAGCCTGAGGCGCTCGATTTTCGTCTGACAATGTGCCTGCGAAGAATCGACGGGCGCTGGATGATCGCGCACGAACATCATTCTGTCCCGGCCACGGATTAGCCTGAGCGTTTATAATTTCATGAGCTCCACCGCTGCCTGAGCGGCGAGCATGGCGTTGTTCTTGATCAGAGCGACATTGGCCTCGAGGCTCTGTCCGCCAGAGAGTTCGACCACGCGCTTGAGCAGAAACGGCGTCGCCTCCTTTTTGCCCACGCCTTGCGTCTTGGCTTCCGCGACGGCTTCGGCGATGCGCGCCTCGATCGCGGCCTCTTCCAGCGCGTGATCCAAGGGAATCGGATTGGCGATCAGGAGCCCGCCAGGACCAATGTCGCGCTGCAAGCGGATCATGCGGGCGAGATCGTGGAGTCCATCACAGCGATGTTCGAGCTTGAAGCCGGACGAGCGGGCGTAGAAGGCCGGGAACTCGTCGGTGCGGTAGCCGACGACCGCGACCCCCTGGGTTTCCAGGAACTCGAGCGTCTTGCCGATGTCGAGGATCGACTTTGCGCCGGCGCAAACGACGGCGACGCGGGTGCGCGACAACTCGACCAGATCGGCCGAAATGTCGAACGTCTCTTCCGCACCTCGGTGCACGCCGCCGATGCCGCCGGTGGCGAAGATTTCGATGCCCGCAAGCCCCGCGATGAACATCGTCGCTGCGACCGTCGTGCCAGCCGAGCCTTTGCGCGCGGCGACAAGGGCCAGATCGCGCCGTGAGGCTTTCACGACGCCGCCCGAGAGTTGGCCGAGCCGGTCGATCTCCTCGCCCGAAAGGCCAACTCTCAACCGGCCCTCGATGACGGCGATCGTCGCCGGAACGGCCCCCATCTCGCGCGCCGCTGCTTCGACGGACAGCGCCGTCTCGACATTGCGCGGGTAAGGCATGCCATGAGTGATGATCGTCGATTCAAGCGCAACGATCGGTTTCTTGGCCGAGCGCGCCTCGGCGACCTCGGGGGAAAAATCGAGTAGATCCGCGGCGCTCATCGCTTACAACCTTCATCGTTGGCGGCCGCGATCAGCCGCGCCGGGTTTATCGGCAATCTCAACCTGATGATCAATGGCGCCGATTTGCACCGAATCCCCGCGGCGCCTCGGCCAGCTTGCGGTCCGGCGGATTCGCGCTACCTTCGCGCCGAAAGAGCGGACAAAGCACGAGTCGATGGACGACAAGCCTCAGAACGTCCCGGTCCAGCCGGACCTCGGCGCCTCGATCCGGCAGGCTCGGGTCGAGAACGCCGAGCGCGCCGATGCGATCGCGGAGGTGCGCGAGCTCGAGATTGTCCGCCTCAAAGCGCTTGAGAGCGCGTTGGAGCCGGTCGTCGACCAGGCGCCTCAAGGGCTCGACCTGTTTGATTTGGCGCTGACGCAGAGCGAGCATCCGCGCCTCTTCCTCGACATGATCGCGTTCGTCGACATGGCGCACGATAAGCGCACCTATCGATTTTTCCGGGACACGCGCAATGGCCGCGTGCTGATGGCCGAAAGCCAATCGCTCGACACGATCGTTGCGGCTGTCGCCGATTATGTCGCGCGCCGTCTGGTCGAGCGCGAGCGCGCGGTGACTGTCGACTTGCGCGTGGCCGAGGGGCCGCGCCCACAACCCGCAGAAGCGAACGGGCCGGCGACCTGGCCGATCGCCAGGCCGCGCATGCGCGCTTTGCACTTTCCCCCTGCTGGGGCGAGCGAGCCGCTTGCCGTCGCCGAACAGCCGAGAGCGCGACCCAGGCGCGGAATCATGCGGCGACTTGGCGACGTGTTGAGGCTGTTTCTGATGCTTCTGGGGTCGATCACGCTCGCGCTTCTGCTCGGGGTCGGCGTCTACTGGGCCTGGATCACGCGTCTCAGCGACCTTTGGGCTCGCTGGATCGGGCCGCCGCCGTTCTGAGCGGCCATTTGCATGAGCCGCGAGAGCCAGGACTTGCGTGCGAGCAGGAACGCGCGCAAACGCGTGGCGTAATCGGAGGCGGCCGCGACTTCGACGGACGGGCGCTCGCGCAAAGCCTGCCGCCATTTTGTCGTCTTCGGCTTGCCCTCTAGGATTCCAAAATCTGCGATCGTTTCAAAGACGTCGAAATAGCGAAAGACGGGCGCGAAGGCGGCATCGACCAGCGAGAATCTTGACCCGGCGAAATATGGGCCCTCCGACAGGTGGACCTCGACGCAGCCAAACTTCTCCTTGAGCGATTTGGTCTTTGCCGCGAACGCATCCGGCGTCGCGGCGGCGTAAAAACCCGCGATGTCATTCAGGATCGATGAGCTGACCTCGATCCATGCGCGGTGATCGGCGCGGTCGACCGGATCGGCGGGATGTGATGGCGGCGAACGCGTATCCTCCAGATATTCGAGGATCACCGCGCTTTCGAAAATCGCCGTGTCTCCGACCTTGAGAACCGGCGTTTTGCCGAGCGGCGAGAGCGCAAGGAACCAATCCGGTTTGGCCGCGAGATCGATGTCAACGCGCGTGAAGGGCAGAGATTTCTCGGCGAGCGCGATCGCCACGCGCTGCACGTAGGGGCAGAGCTTATGGCTGATCAGCGTGAGCTTCGTTGAAGGTTCGTTTGCCATCGAGGCGGTGTCCCATATAGATGCAATTGCATCTACGTAGTCAATCTCAATTGCGATTTCAATCTGCATGCAGTTGCATTAATCTCAACGGACGAAGCGATGCGAGCGTGACGGAAAGACCTTCCAAACAGGTGGTGTTGGCCTGGGCGCGGCTACTGAAAGCCGAGCGGCTCGCGCTTGCGCGCGTCGAGGCGGCGCTGAAGCAGGCGGGACTGCCGCCGCATGCTTGGTATGATGTCCTGCTCGAGCTCGACCGCGCGAGCGAGACTGGCCTGCGGCCCTACGAGCTTGAGCGCGCGCTTCTGCTTGCGCAGTACAATCTCTCGCGGCTGCTCGATCGGATCGAGCGCGAGGGGCTCATCGAGCGAGCGCCGTGCCCTCAAGACGGGCGCGGCCACGTTTTGCGCCTCAGCGCGCGCGGACGGTCGATGCGCAACGCGATGTGGCCGGTTTATGCGCAGGCGATCGAGGCGGCTGTGGGAAGCCGCCTCGACGAGAGGGAAGCGGAGACGCTGTCCGCTCTCCTCGCGCGCATCATCGATGGCGCAGCCTCGGTTGAACCGATCAGCGAATGACCATTCGCGATGCGGCGCATCTGAATCGCGAACACGGAATTGATTTACTTCCACCCCGGCGCGACAATATGTCTCGTCCGATCGCTGGCCGGCGCTTAAGGCCGACGGAAAATCATGAGCAACGCCTTCTTCTACGATCTCCTGACCTCGGTCGCCGAGCGCGGCCGTTCCATGCTCAAGATCAAGCCTTGGCCAAAGGATGCGGATAACCGGGTCGATCAATTGATCGACGACTGCCGCGCTTTGGTCGAGGGCAGAGGCGAGGCGTCGGGGGTTGCGCTCGCCGCTGAGGTCATTGCACGGTATCGCGCGCTCGATCCGAGCGATCATGCGGCGTTTTTCAGCGCGCTCGCCGAGGATTTCGGGCCTGATCGCGATCGGATGCGGGACGCGGTGGCCAAGTTCGAGTCGGATGGCGACGAAGCAGCGGCGAGCGAAATCCACTATGCCTCTGAGCCGCGTCGCCACGAGCTGTTCCGGCGGATCAATCGTGCGCCGGGGGGCACCGCCGCGCTGGTCGCGATGCGCGCGGATCTGCTCCAGCTCATGAAGCAGAACCCGTCGCTCGTCATCGTCGATCGCGATTTTCTGCATCTGTTTGGTTCATGGTTCAATCGGGGCTTTCTGGTCTTGCGCCGCATTGACTGGTCGTCGCCGGCTGCGCTTCTCGAGAAGATCATCCGCTACGAGGCGGTGCACGAGATCGGCGAGTGGGACGAACTCAGGCGGCGCATCGATCCGGCGGACCGGCGGTGCTACGCGTTCTTCCATCCGAGACTGGTCGACGAGCCGCTGATCTTCGTCGAAGTCGCGCTGACACTCACCCCGCCGGCGGCGATTGCGCCGCTGCTCGCGGAGAAGCGCGCACATGTTGCGCCGGACAAAGCGCGTGTGGCTGCGTTCTATTCGATCTCGAATTGCCAACAGGGTCTCGCGGGGGTCAATTTCGGAAATTTCCTCATCAAGCAGGTGGTCGAGGAGATCCGCCGCGAGTTGCCGAAGATCGAGAGTTTCGTCACCCTCTCTCCGGTTCCAGGATTCCGCGCCTGGCTCGAGACGACCGAAGATCCGGCGATCGCGCCCATGAAGAGCGCCGCGCTCCAATTGGCGGCCGAGGACAATTGGCCGACGGCGCTCGGCGTTGCGCCGCGCCTGCGCGCGATGCTCGAGCCATTAGCCGCCCACTATTTCCTGAAAGCGCGCCGGCCCGACGGCCGGGTCCCGGACCCGGTCGCCCGCTTTCATCTGGGCAATGGCGCGCGGCTCGAGCGCATCGATTGGGAGGGGGACTTATCGCCAAAGGGGCTCGCCGAGTCCTTTGGCATCATGGTCAACTATCTCTATGACCTCGATGAAATCGAGCGCAATCACGAAGCGTTCGTCAACCGCGGCCAGATCGCCGCTTCGGCTGCGGTGAAGAAGCTTCTTCCTGCGGCGCCGTCACGCCTCCGCGCGGCTTTGCCAAGCGCGCTGGCTTCGAACGCGTGAGGCGCGCTTTAAGGTCGCGCCTCGAGCACCATGTTGAAGGGCGTCTCGGTCGCCTTGCGTACCTTGCCGAATCCGCCTTGCGTGATCGCAGAGGACAACTTGGCGAAGCCTGCCTGCGCCCCGAACGCCGCGCCGACCGGCTGATCGAGCGAGGTCGGCACGCAGATCATGGTCGAGGCCGCGTAGTACATGCGGCTCACCGGATTGAGATTATCCTCCAGCTTGTCGCCGGCTGCAGGCTCGACGACCATCCAGCTTCCATCAGGCTTCAGAGTTTGGCGCACATGCCGCGCGGCGCCGACCGGATCGCCCATGTCGTGCAAGCAGTCGAAGAACGTCACGAGGTCCAGGTCTTTGCCTGGAAAATCGCTCGCCATAGCGACTTCGAACTTCGTGTTTGCGGTCGCGCCGTGCTGCTCGGCGTGGACCCGCGCCTGCTCCACCGAGGCGGGATGAAAGTCGTAGCCGACAAAAGTCGATTTTGGGAACGCCTTCGCCATGATGATGGTCGAAAACCCGTGCCCGCAGCCGACGTCAGCGACCGCCGCGCCGGACTCGAGCTTCGCCGTGACGCCGTCCAGCGCCGGCAGCCAGGAAGCCACGAGGTTGTTGTGATAGCCCGGCCGGAAGAAGCGTCCAGTCGTGCAGAACAGACACTGCGACTGATCGCCCCAGCCGACGCCTTTGCCGGTGCGGAACGCCGGCTCGACCAGCGGTTGGTTTTCCAGCATGACCGCCGCGACATCGAAGCCGGCCTGCAAATAGACGGGACTGTCAGGCTCGGCGAACACCATCGCCTGCTCGGGCGGCAGGGTGAACTTGCCGCTGGCAGAGTCGTATTCGAGGTATCCGGACGCTGCCTGGTGCGATAGCCACTCGCGCGCGTAGCGTTCGGCGACGTTCGTCTTCGCCGCCAGCTCCGCTGGCGTCATTGGACCCTGCTCGTTGAGCGCCTTGTACAGGCCGAGCTTGTCGCCCATGCGCACCAGCGGCACGCTGAGAGCCCCGCCGAGATCGCCTAGAATTTTGCCAATGAACGCGTTGAGCTTGGTTTCGTCGACCATAGTCGTCTCCTCCGTTTCTTGTCCGATCGTCGAGTCGAACACCGCGGAGTCAGGAGAGCGCGGCGAAGTCTTGATTCCACACTCGGCGGTGGACCTACGCTAATGAATAAAGTACGCCGTCAATATGCTTTGCGCCCGTTCCAGCGGGGGCATCTATCTGTCGCGCTGTCAATAGGAAATACTACCTATATTTCACACATTGCACGCAGCGCTGCTCGGCGCGACGCGACGCGATCGAATGACCAGGAGACCGCGAAAGACTTCACCGCACGATTGCGACGAGCTCTGCCGACGTCCTCTTGGACGAGTCGCGATAACGATTTCGTCTGGCTGCAACACGCCTTAAGATGCGCGCAATGGACCGCGAGGGTCGTCAGGGGAGGGAGACGCCATGTACGCCGCCATTCGTCAGTTCAAGGCCAAGCCAGGCTCGGCCGACGCGCTCGCCGAGAAGATCAGGGAGGCGATCTCCATCATCAGCGACGTTTCGGGCTTCATGGGCTATTATGTGGTCTATGCCCCGGACGATATGGTGACCGCGATCAGCGTCTTCAACACAGTCGCGGAAGCAGAAGAGTCCAATCGGCGGGCGCTCGCCTTCATCGAAGAGAATCTCGGGCCGCTGGTCATTGGGCACGCGAGCGCGACCGCCGGGCCGGTGATCGTGCACTCGCTGCCGTGAGGACAGGTCGCGTGTGCTGGCCAGCTCGCCCGGCCGCGGATCAATTGAAGCGAACTCGGGCCGGTCTTAGACGGCTCACCCTCGCGGCGGCACATTGAGCCCGCGCTGAACGGCGGGTCGTGCAAGGCCCCGCTCGAGCCAGGCGGGGACATGCTTCAACTCAGCGAAGCCGACCAGCTCGCCTGCGTCGTAAAAGCCGATCAGATTGCGCACCCAGCCAAGCATCGAAATGTCGGCGATGGTGTAGTCGTCGCCCGGATCCAGGCTCGCTCCGAAAGTCGCGCATCGACAACGGCGAGAACGCGCTTCGCCTCGTCACGATAGCGGTGGAGCGGGCGCTTGTCCTCGATCTCGCGGCCGGCGAATTTGTGAAAAAAACCGACCTGGCCGAACATCGGGCCCATCGCCGCGATCTGGAAGAAGAGCCATTGGACTGTCTCGTAGCGCGCCGCGGGATCGGCGGGCATGAACTTTCCTGTCTTCTCCGCAAGGTAGAGAAGGATCGCCCCCGATTCGAAGAGCGGCAGCGGTTTGCCGCCCGGGCCGACGGGATCGATAATGGCGGGAATTTTGCCGTAAGGGTTGAGCGACAGGTACTCGGGCGTGCGCTGGTCGCCCTTGCCGAAGTCGACAAGATGGACCTCATACGGCAGACCATCTCTTCCAGCATGATCGAGACCTTCACACCATTCGGCGTCGGCAGGGAATAGAGCTGCAACCGATCCGGATGTTGGGCAGGCCAACGCTTGGTGATGGGAAAGACGGAGAGGTCGGTCATATCTTGTCCTGGGACATCGGAGCTGGCCTCTAGCCAATGAACGTTAGCACCGTCGGCGCGAAAAAGCCGAATGCGAGGAGCGCCGCGCCGATCGCCCCCAATCCGACGCTGAGCCACACCAGCGCGGTGATCTCTGTTATGATCGCGGCGGAAGCCAGCACAATCGCGATCTGGGTCAGGCCGCTTCCAAGTTCATAATGTCCGAGCCGGCGATTGGCCAACTCCCGAGCTTCCGAGGCCTCCTTGGCGCGATCCTGGATCGCATCCAGGCTGTCTTCTGGCTTCTTCGGGTCTTTTTCGTATCGCGCCACGGTCGCTTTAAAGTCGGCGATTTGTTTCTCGAACGCCTCTTGCACTTTGGGATCGGCCACCGCGCTTTTTTGCGCTTCCAGCGTAGCCGCGGCCGTTTCCACGACCGTGGAGCGAATCCGCTTGGCTTGGTAGAAATTGAAGAGGTCGGAGGACTCGATGTTTTTTTCCGTCGACAGGTGCTGGGCGTTTTTTGCCCCCGCTTCGGCCAGAGCCAGCAGGAGCGCAAGAATGGCGATGACGAGCGCGACCGCCCGACTTTTTTCTTTTGCCTCAACTGCGGAGTCGCTGGCTTCAGACATCGAATGTCCCCCCTTTGGGAAAGAGCGGCGCCTTGTTCGATTCGGTAGAGCCGCGCCGTAGCCTGCCGCCATTCTGCAACGAAGTCCATGATCGTTCCGGATGACTCCAGCGACTTCGAGGAGCGGCGATCTGGCTGATCGGTCTTAGTGGAGCTTAATCTCAGGCTGAGTTCGCGTTGGGCGGCCTACGGTGTGCGGTGAAGACGCCGCCTGAATTGCCCAGCCCGGAGCAAACGGCTGCTTTTCGTTTTCAGAAACAACAGCTACAACGCTGACATTGTCGTCAAGGCCGAGACCTTATCCCCTCCGAAATCGAGAGCCAGGAGGGCAAGTCGGGCGGGCGCGGCGGCTCGCCGGGATTGTTGCGCGCGGAGATCGTGGCGATTGATCCAACGATCCAAGGGAGGGGCAAATGAATCCGTTGATTGGCATCGCCGCGGGCGTCGTGCCGGACGTCATCAGGTTGATCGCGGGTGACAGGACCGGTCAGCTCGCCGACCAGGTCGGCAAGGCTGTTGCGGATGCAGTCGGAACGACCGATGTCGGTGAAGCGCAAACGAAGCTCGCTGCGAATCCCGCCGCGCAAGTCGCGCTTCGACAAAAGCTGGCTGAACTTGCCCTCGAAGCCGCGAAGACACAGAACGCGGAGGCCGACCAGCAACGACACGATACCGTCAGCAATGCGGAGCGCACGCGCAGCGCGCTTCAGGCGTTGGCCACGACGAATACGACGATCGCTCGGACGGCGCCGACGATCTCCTACCTCGTGATCGGCGGTTTCTTTATTTTCTTATTTGTCCTTGTTTGGCTGTACTGGTGGGGGCCTAGCCCGGGGAAGAACGATTTTGTCGTTCAGATCATCAACATCGTAGTCGGCGCTTTGACGGCGGCCTTCGCGACGGTCGTCAATTTCTGGCTCGGATCATCCGCCGGATCGCAAAAAAAAGATGACACGAACCTCACATTACAACAGGCGCAGGCTGAGCGGACCGACGCAAACCTGAAAGCGCTGCAAGACAAGATCGCCCCATCGCCGCAGGCGGTGATTCAAACGCCGGCGCCTATGCAAGCGCCGATCCCGGCAAAGCCAGCCGATCAGCAAGATTCGGCAAGATTTGACGCCTGCATGCCATTCATCTTCAAGGCGGAGGGCGGCTATTCCGACAACCCGGCTGACCCGGGAGGTCCGACCAATTTCGGCATCACACTGGCAACCTTGAGGGCCTATGAAGGCGACCCAAATCTGACCGCGGACGACGTCAAGAAGCTCACTCCTGCTATCGCCAAGGAGATCTATCGGACCGCGTATTGGAACAGGATGCAGTGCGGCGCGCTGCCGGCGGGCATCGACCTGGAGGTGTTTGACTTTGGTGTAAATTCCGGTCCAGCGGAATCCGTGAAGACGCTGCAAAGGCTCGTCGGGGTGACGCAGGATGGTTCGGTCGGCCCGATAACGCTCGCGGCTGTCCGACAGTTCAATGTTGGAGACTTGATCGGGCGTTTTGCTCAGGCGAGGTTGGCGTTCTGCCAGAGCCTCAATATGCCCGAGTTCGAACAGGGCTGGGCGACGCGGGTCGCTCAAATCCAGACTGCCGCGACGAAGATGCTTGACGCCTCGCAGGTCGCTGTGGCGTAGGGCCTGGCGAGCGCCCGCTTGCGCGGCGCTTCAGGCAGCCGCGAACCGACGATGGTTCGCTCTAGGACGCGCGTCACACTGGCGGGCCCGGTCGGTGGCTTTCGACCGCGAATGCGGTATGGATTGCGGCCTGACCTCCCGAATCGAGCTTAGAGCCCCATGCTTCTCGCCGAGACCATCCGTACGATCCCGGACTACCCGAAAAAGGGCATCCTGTTTCGCGACATCACGACGCTGCTCGGCGATGCGAGGGCGTTTCGCCGCGCCGTCGACGAGCTCGTCCAGCCTTGGGCGGGAACGAAGATCGACAAGGTTGCGGGCATCGAGGCGCGCGGGTTCATTCTGGGCGGCGCCGTCGCGCATCAACTGTCCGCGGGCTTCGTGCCGATCCGCAAGAAGGGCAAGCTGCCGCACGCCACCGTCTCCATCCCCTATTCGCTCGAATACGGGCTCGATCATATGGAGATGCACGAGGACGCGGTCACGAAAGGCGAACGCGTGATCTTGGTCGACGATCTGATCGCGACCGGGGGAACGGCGGAAGGGGCGGTCAAGCTCCTGCGTCAAATGGGCGCCGAGGTGATCGCCGCCTGTTTCGTTATCGACCTGCCGGACCTTGGCGGCGCGGCCAAGCTCAAAGGCCTAAGCGTCCCGGTGCGCAGCCTGGTCACCTTTCCAGGGCACTAGAGTGTGCTGCGGGTCGCGGCCAATTGTAGCGGCGCTCGGCTCGAGCGCGGCGACGCGGTCAGCGACCGCGTCTACAAAGCCCGATTCGACGGAACGCCGCGGCTCAGGCCTTGGCGGGCGCCGGGATCGCGCACATCTCCGAGCGGACGAGGAAACGCTTCTCGCGGCCGTTGTCGAGCGAGAACATGCCGCCGCGCCCGGGTACGACGTCGATCACGATATCGGTGTGCTTCCAGGCTTCGTATTGGGAGCCGCTGATGTAGAAGGGCGCGCCGCCGATCTCGCCCATCTTCACGTCATAGTCGCCGATCAGGAATTCACGCTGAGCATAGCACATGGGCGAGGACCCGTCGCAGCATCCGCCGGACTGATGGAACATCACAGGTCCGTGGTCGTCGACGATTTCGTCTATCAGGTCGAGCGCCGCGGGCGTTGCGGACACAGTTCCCATCTCATTGACTCCTGTAGGAAGGCGGCGGCGCGGGGGAGCCCGCGCCGCGAACCCTTCTCCCTCCGGGAGAAGGTGGCCGACGCTAGTCGGCCGGATGAGGGACCGCCACACGGCGCGCGCTTCGCGCGAACCCTCACCCCCGACCCCTCTCCCGTAGGAGAGGGGAGGCCGATCAGAAGAAGCCGAGCTTCTTCGGGCTGTAGCTGACCAGCATGTTCTTGGTCTGCTGATAGTGATCGAGCATCATCTTGTGGTTTTCGCGGCCGACGCCCGATTGCTTGTAGCCGCCGAACGCCGCATGCGCGGGATAGGCGTGGTAGCAATTTGTCCACACGCGGCCAGCCTGGATCGCGCGGCCGAAGCGATAGCAGCGATTGGCGTCGCGGCTCCACACCCCGGCGCCGAGGCCGTAGAGCGTGTCATTGGCGATCGAGAGTGCCTCCTCGTCGGTCTTGAACGTGGTCACCGAGACGACCGGGCCGAAGATCTCTTCCTGGAAGACGCGCATCTTGTTGTGGCCCTTGAACACGGTCGGCTTGATGTAATAGCCGCCTGCATACTGGCCTTCGAGCATGTTGCGCTCGCCGCCAATGAGGACCTCGGCGCCTTCCTTCTTGCCGATGTCGAAGTAGGAGAGGATCTTCTCCATCTGCTCAGAGGAAGCCTGCGCGCCGATCATCGTGGCCGGGTCGAGCGGGCTGCCCTGCACAATGGCGTCGACGCGCTTCAGCGCGCGTTCCATGAAGCGGTCGTAGAGCGACTCCTGGATCAGCGCGCGGCTCGGGCAGGTGCACACCTCGCCCTGATTGAGCGCGAACATGACAAAGCCTTCGATCGCCTTGTCGAAGAAGTCGTCGTCCTTGGCGCCGACGTCATCGAAGAAGATGTTGGGCGACTTGCCGCCGAGCTCGAGCGTCACGGGAATCAGGTTCTGTGACGCGTATTGCATGATCAGCCGACCGGTCGTCGTCTCGCCGGTGAAGGCGATCTTGGCGATGCGGTTCGAGGAGGCGAGCGGCTTGCCCGCTTCGAGGCCGAAGCCATTGACGACGTTGAGTACGCCCTTCGGCAACAGATCGCCGATGATTTCGAGCAAAACCATGATCGAAGCCGGGGTCTGTTCGGCGGGCTTGAGAACGATGCAGTTTCCTGCGGCCAGCGCCGGCGCCATCTTCCAGACGGCCATCAGGATCGGGAAATTCCAGGGAATGATCTGACCGACGACGCCGAGCGGCTCATGGAAATGATAGGCGACGGTGTCGTGATCGACCTCGCTGATCGAGCCTTCCTGGGCGCGGATCGCGCCGGCGAAATAACGGAAATGGTCGACGGCGAGCGGGATGTCGGCAGCCATCGTCTCGCGGATCGGCTTGCCGTTGTCCCACGTCTCGGCGAGCGCAATCTTCTCCAGATTCGCTTCGATGCGGTCGGCGATCTTGTTGAGCATCTGCGCCCGTTCGGCCGGCGCGGTGCGGCCCCAGGCGTCTTTCGCAGCGTGCGCGGCGTCGAGAGCGGCCTCGATGTCCGACGCGTCGGAGCGGGCGATCTCGCAGACCGGCTGGCCGGTGATCGGCGAGATGTTGTCGAAATATTTGCCGGCCTTGGGCACCCGCCACTCGCCGCCGATATAGTTCTCGTACCGCTTGGCGAACGGGGATTTGAGGGCGATGTTGAGATCAACTTTGGTCATGCGCTTCTTCCCTTGAATTGCGCCGCTCGAGGAACGGCGTTCCTTGAATTGCGCCGCTCGAGGAACGGCGTTGACCAGGGTTTCGCGCTGGCGCTTCGTGCTGGATAGCCCCCCTCCGCCGGCGAGCGCTGGAGGTGTCGCAGATTTGCGACACTTGCTAAGCGGATTCGTCAGCCGCGCAGACCGAGCTCCTTCATCTTCCGGTGGAATGTCGCTCGCGACATAGCGAGACCCTTCGCCGCCTTGGAGACGTTGCCGCTCGAACGCGCGAGCGCGCGCTGGAGGACAGCGCGCTCGGCCGCGCCAATGTCGTCGCTTTCTGCTCCCGCCCGGCCCATGAGGTCTGCGGTTGGGGTCGGATGCTTGAGCGTGGCCGAGTTGACGCCGAGCCCGATCCGCGCCGCCCGCGTCGCGCCAATAACGAGGTCGTCCCGGTCGACCGCAAGCAGCGATGACCCGTACCGCTCGCCGGTCGGCGCGAGCAGGATGCGCGCCTCGGGAAAGGCCAGACGGAAGTTCTCCGCCTCGATGAATCGGGCCGCATCGGCGACTGCGCTGGAAATCAGGCGCGCGAAGCCTTCGGTCAGGTCGCCCCGGGCGGATGACACGTCAAGCGCCGCGGCAAGATCCCCGTGTTCGTCAAAAATCGGCGCGGTCGTACAAAACAGGCCTGAGTTGCGGGCGAAGAAGTGTTGATCGCGATCAATGGTCACCGCACGCTGTTCGACGATGCACGTGCCGATGCCGTTGGTGCCTTCGTATCTCTCACTCCAGACAGCGCCGGTCCAAAGGCCGGAGCTGTCGAAGAGGGTATCGTCGCAAGGAGCGCCGCGCCGGTCGACGATGATCCCGCGCGGGTCAGCCAGCACGACCGAACAGCCGACGCCGCCGACAGCGAGAAAGAGGCGATCGATGCTTCCTTGCGCGGCGAAGAGCAACGACCCCATCCGTTCGCGCGATTGTGCGATCTCGTCCTCGGGCAGCCGCTGTGACGGCGCGTGGCTTGCGGGGTCGAGCGCGTGCAGCGCGCCAGACCGACGCCAGGAGGCGGCGAGCGCCGAGCTTGCGGCGTCGTTGCCGGCAATCACCTTGAGAACATGATCCGCGTGGGCGGGGCCCTGGACTCGCCCCATCCTATCCTCCCGGCCGTTCCGCCCGCAGCGTCCGCGCGCCGGGGCGACGATTACCGTTATATCCGATTAGATATATGCATTCTAGGCCGAGGTTGGCGAGCCGCAATCGAACGACGGATCCCGCTTGCTGGTCGACGCGTTACGCGCCTTTTTCCCGCGCGTCCGCCACCGCCCGCCAATGGGCGTCGAAAAGGGCGGCGCCAAAGTCGAGCGCGTCGCCCGAGGCTTCCCGGATCAGCGAAAACGCGGTCGGTGGGCGCGCCGTGAGGCGGCCCGTCAGCCAGTTTTCCTCAAAAGCGAAATGCGCGCTAAACTTCCTCGCCAGGTTCTGCATGCCGACATTTTCGGGCAGGCAGACGATCTCGATCGTTTCGACGCCGTGGTTGGTGGCGGCGCGCAGGATGCGCTTGAACAACTTCTCGCCGATGCCGCGGCGGCGATAGCCGTCGTCGACGGAGAACGCCGCCTCGGCATGGATGTGGCGCCCGAATGGCGCCTGCTCGCTCCAGATCGCCTGATTGGAGCGCAGTTCGGCCGCGCCGACCAACTCGCCGTCGATGAACGCCCCGTAGATGAGGTCGCCCTTGCCGAAGCAGTTTTCGGCGTAACGGACAAGGAAGTCGTCGGACATGCCGCCGCCGAAACGCAAATGCCGGCTGCGCGGGTCAAGGCTCAGAAGATGATGGCGAAACGCTTCTTTGTCCGCCGGCCAGAGCCGGCGGAGTTCCACGGGGGATGATTTGGTGCCGTCCATAATCGCTCTCGCCGATTCAGTCCTCGGCGCTTCATCCCTGCAATTATGTTGTGCGTCGCAACACGCATTTCAACCGCTCTTCAATCCGTAGCCGCGGCAAGCTGGAGCAGGGTTTTGCCAAGCACCTGGCGCTTGGCGATGGCGTCGAACGCCTTCCGGTAGTCTTCCAGCGGATATGTGGCGTGGACATGAACGCTTAAGGTCCCGGACTTCGCCCAGTCCATCAGTTGGGCCACGTTCTCGCGATGGGCTTCCGGCTCTCGCGCGATGAATTCGCCCCAATAGACGCCCCTGATGTCGCAGCCCTTTAACAGCGGGATATTGAGGGGCGGGCGGGGGATCTCGCCTGACGCGAAGCCAATCACCAGAAGCCGCCCTTTCCAGGCGAGCGAACGCAGGGCCGCTTCGGTGAGAGCGCCGCCAACCGGATCGTAGACGACGTCGACGCCCTTGGGCGCGAGCTCCTTGAGGCGCACGCGCATGTCGTCGCCTGCGGTGTTGATCGTCTCAGACGCGCCATAGCGGCGGGCGAAGGCGAGCTTTTCCTCTGACGACGCGCCCGCAATGACGCGAGCCCCCATCGCCTTGCCAATCTCCACCGCCGCGAGTCCGACGCCGCCCGAGGCGCCGAGCACGAAAAGGGTCTCGCCGGCCTTCATCTCGGCCCGCTGTTTGAGCGCGTGCATGGATGTGCCGTAAGTGACCGAAAGGCCCGCGGCCTTGTCGAGGGCGAGACCATCGGGGATCTTCACCAGCCGGCTCGTGGAGATCGCGATCTGCTCCGCGGCGGCCCCGTACGAGCAGACGCCCATGACCCGGTCGCCGACCTCAAATCCTTGCGCTCCCGGTCCGAGCGCGACGACGCGGCCTGAGAACTCGCCCGCGGGCGAGAACGGCGGCTTGGGCCTCACCTGGTATTTGCCCTCGATGATCAGCGTGTCGAAGAAATTCAGCCCCGCATAGGCAATCTCGACCAGAGCCTCGCCGTCGCGGGCCTGAGGCACCTCGACCTCCGTCACCAGCAAGTTTTCGGCGGGGCCAAGCGACGGACAGATCAGCGCTTTCATCACCGGGCTCCTAATTTACGCATTTTTCAGTAACCAAATGCAGGATTGCAGCCCCTGCGTCGGTCGGCAAGGCGGAAGGCCGGAATTTCGCCCGGATCGGACGGCAGGGAAGCCCCCCGCCCGGGTCTGGCCATAAGGTCGGGCCCGGTTCAAAGGATTGTTGTGATGACGCGTCTTGTCCTCTCGCCCCTTCGCGCCATTGGGGTCGTCGCCGTGGCGGTCTGCGTCGCGAGCGCCCTCCTTCCGCCCGCTATCGCCGCCACCAAGGCCGCCAAGCCCGCGCCCAAATCGGGCGCCAAGGAGGAGGCGTCCAAGCCATCGCTAGTCGCGACCTTCGGCGATTGGAATGTCTTCGTCGGCGCAGTCGGCAAGGGACGCATCTGCTATACGCTCGCTCAGCCGAAATCACGTGAACCCGCGAGTCTGACCCGTGATCCGGGCTACGCGTTCATATCCGACCGTCCGTCGGAAGGGGTGCGCAACGAAGTGTCCTTCATCATGGGTTTCGACGTCTCGGGGGGAGATACGGCCGAAGCAAATTCGGACGCCAAGCCGGGGGAGAAAGTGGCGTCGAAGTCGAGCGCCAAATCGAAGACGCCAGCCGCCGCGGCCCCGGTTGCCCTGGTCGACCAGGCGTCGTTCGAGATGCTTCCCAAGGGCGGAAACCTCTGGGTCAAGAACGCGGCGAAAGAGAGCGCGCTGATCACCGAAATGCGCAAAGGCGTGAAATTGGTGATTAAGGCCGCTTCGCTCAGAGGCCACCAATCGATTGACACCTATTCGCTTGGCGGCTTCGCCCAGGCGATGGAGCGGCTGCAGAAAGAATGTCCGGGGAAGTGAAGCGAGGGTTGAGGCGCCTAGCCTAGGGTCGAGTCGGTTTAGCGTTCCTCTCGGCAGCGGGGCGGGTCCGTTTGGGATTTCTTGGCCCGTCGCGGTTTCGCTTTGAAAACCCCGATTTAGGGGTTGGATTGTCTTGGATTTCCTTGGATTCTCTCGTCCGAATCGAGACTTATCAATGGGTTACACGGGATAAACAGCGAAAGAATTTTTCGTGGCGTTTTTGCCCCTTGGGCATTCGAGGCGGCGGAACGGCAAGCCGCCCGCGAGACTATGCGGAAACGTAGAAATGTTCACAGAGAAAGCTTAACCTATATTCTGATTTTCTGCAATCGATTGTCGCCCGACCGTTTCCTCCAGCCGCCTCGACCACAAGCAACTCGGTCTAGGTCAAATCTCGATCAGCACGAACGGTTTGGAACCAAAGCAGACCAACAGCTTGGCTCGCTGAGGTCCGTTTCGCGCAAATAGCGGTCATTGTCAAAGAAAGTTAGGATGGGGCTAAGTCCCATCCGTGTAAGGTTCTCGATCCGATGGTGTCGAGTTGATTTTAGGCGATCCGCGAGCTTGCTATTGTTAGGGCTTGCCGAACGTCTCATCGAAGGAATACCCCGCGCCGCGCGCGCAGAGGATCGGATCACGCTCGCGACCGTTCGACAAGACTTTGCGAAGACGTCCTATGTGGACATCGACCGTTCGATCCGTGATGTCGGCGGATTGCTTCCAAGCGCGCTCCAAAAGCTGCTGCCGCGAAAAGACGCTGCCAGGTCGCTCAATCAAACATTCGAGTAGCCGGAACTCCGTCGGGCTGAGACGAACGTCGCGCGAGCCCCGGCGGACCCTTCGAGTCTGGTGATCGAGTTGAAGGTCGCCTCGAATCAGACTGTGGCTGGCCAGAGCAAACCGGCTGCGTCGCAACAAAGCCCGCACACGCGCTATCAGTTCGCGCATCGAGAAGGGCTTGACGACAAAATCATCCGCTCCGGCGGAAAAGCCGCGCAGGCGAAGGCACTCCTCGCCTCGCGGCGAGAGCATGATAATCGGCACCGTTCGTGTCGCGTCCTCCGCGCGCAACCCGGTACAGATTTCTAGGCCCGACATGCCGGACAGCATCCAATCGAGAACGACTAGATCGGGTGGCGCTTGGACAAGCTTTCGCACGGCTTCGTCGCCGCGACGGACGCTGTCGACGACATAGCCTTCGGTCTTGAGACTGTGCGAGAGCGCGAGGGCGAGCGCGATATCGCCCTCGACGACCGTGATGCACGGGTTGGTCGAGTTCCGACTAACGTGTGGTCGGACAAGGTTCATCGCGATCTGATTCTTGCGCCTAACGTCGCATGCTGCAAATTCAGAACGAACCGGGATGGCCCTCAACCATCTTCCTGGCGTCTCCCGACCGGCGTCGCACTCATCCGCCTGAGGACGAGTGGGCACCCCAATCCCTTGGTCTGTTCATGAGAACGAACGCGGCCGCCTCGTCTGGGTCAGCCAGATAATCATGTCACAATGGCGGAAACGCTGGTAGTCGTATCGCCCCAGTTGGTCCCAGGCAGCAAATGGGCATCACTTTAACAGGGTTGGTTGGGTGTTGGGGCGCTCGTGCGCCTTGGTGCTCTCGGTCGATATGGCCCGCTCGCTAATCGACCTATCCGACCTGCGGCCCAAGGCACTCACCGCCGTCCTGAGAGCGCCGCCAGTAGCGGCGGAGGCCCGCCAGAACCGCCATACCCGCAAGCAAGAGCGCCCAGGTCGCCGGTTCGGGCACGATCGCGGTGGGTTCGGCGAACAAAAAGTCATCCATTACGACGAGATCGACGCCCCCAGCGGGATTATCGTTGGTCCCCGGAGCTAGAGGGGCGGTGCCGGTGGTGATCAAGATGCTGGCGATCTCTTCGCCAGCATTGAAGGTTACCCCTAAGAACGACAAGCTCGCATCGGCGACGGAGCCTGGCGGGACGAACCGCGACGTGAGAAGATTTCCGTTCTTGTCGAAGAACTCTATTTCGGTGGAATCGGCGAGATCGACATCGCTGAATACCGCGCCAAAGCCGCTGACCTCGGCCGGGGTCCCGCCCATGGTGCCGGGGATGAAAAAGAGGCCCTCGGTAGTAGTGCTGCCGACCGGGGTGAAGTCGCGGTTTGGACTGAATACTCCGAAGGTTAGTGCCATAGGTCGGGTTGCTGAAGGCACCCTCCAAGCCGTTGTCCGGGCCGCCCGATGGTGGAGCCTGTAGGAAGCCGGTCCCGTTGGTGATGAATTGCGCACCGCGGTTGTTGAGGAAGACATTGAACGGGGTCCCCCCTGGTGCGTTGGCGTCTACCGGGGGGCCACCACCGTCCCAGTTGATTTCACGATGGCCGCTGGCGAGCGGACCCGGCGCATTTGCGTTGTTGGGGTTACCCAACGCGGCTCGAAACGCATCGACCTCGGCTTGGATCGAAGACGCGTCCGCCGATCCTCCCTCCTCGAAAAATACGGGTGCCGCAGCGACGGGTGCTGCGGTCGCAGTTAGCGCGGCCAGCATCCAACCGGTCGCCCTTATCCGGTGAGCAAGATTACCCAGCCCACTTTTCATGAGAATCTCTTGCCGCATGCTAAGAACTCCCTACTACGGCCCGCTCAATGGATTTGGTGCTCTCCATGGCTTTGGGCCCCGCTCATTGGGGATCGGATCAGGGGCTGCGCATATTGGAAAAGGGCGAGAGCCTGAGGGGGAGAGATGATTGAGCTTCCAATTTAAGTTGGCAATGGGTAGAACTACCCATTGTGTCGTCTACTAGCTTTCAATCACCATCTGCTAGGTGAGAAACGTTATCGCGATCTATTTTAACGGCCCCACAAGGCAATAGAGCTCCTCTACCTCCAGGGGGCGCGGCATCCAATGCGTGGATTGTCGCGATTGACAATGGCCGGTCTACGTCGACACCAGACATTGCTGCCCATCGTGACCTTGTCCACTATCCGCCCGAACCGGCCGCTCCCGTAAAGGCGATTGAGCTTGGAATCTAAATGTCCGGCTTCGCCGCCGCGAACAGGTAGTTCACGCCGGTATCGGACGACAGCCGCCAGTCGCGCCTGAATGGATCGTAGACCATTCCGCGCAGGCTCAGCCGCCTTAAGCCCGCGGCGCGGGCGAAGCCGGTGAGTTCGAGCGGCGTCACGAATTGCTCCCACCGGTGTGTTCCAGGCTCGAGCCAGCGCAAGACATATTCAGCGCCGACGATCGCAAGCGCAAAGCTCCTCAATGTGCGGTTGAGAGTCGAGACGAGAAACAGGCCGCCGGGCTTGACCAGCGAGGCGGCGGTGGCGACGAAGCGTTTCGGATCGGCCGCATGCTCGATCACCTCCATCGCGCTGACGACATCGAACCGCCGCGGCTCCTCCGCCAGCTCCTCGATCGTGCCCATGCGATAGGCGAGCCTCGCGCCCGTCTCCTCGGCATGATTGCGCGCGGCCTCGATCGCGGCGGGCGCCGGATCGACGCCGATGACATTGGCGCCCAGCCGAGCCAGCGGCTCCGCGAACAGTCCAGCCCCGCAGCCGACATCGAGAAGATCGACGCCGGCGAGCGGCGCGCCGACCCCCGTCTCAAGCTTGAAATGCCGCACGATCAGGTCGCGCGCCCAGCGGATCCGGACCGGGTTCACCCGATGAAGCGGCGCCATCGGGCCTTCCGGATCCCACCATGTGTCGCCCAGCGCCTCGAAGCGCGCGACCTCCTCGGACATGATGCTCGGCGACGGCCTGACTGACATCGCGACCTTTTTCCCACGCCTCGCGCTCGGCAGCCTGAGCGTTGACCCACCCGGCGCGCGCCTTTATAGGCCGCCCCCACGCATCGCGCGAGCCCGCGCGTTTCCCCCAAGGTTTCAAGGATCCATGCCGCGTCTGGTGATGAAATTCGGCGGCACGTCGGTCGCCGACATTCCACGCATCCGCAACGTCGCCGCGCATGTGAAACGAGAGATCGACGCCGGCTCGGAGGTCGCAGTCGTCGTCTCGGCGATGGCGGGAAAGACCAACGAGCTGGTCGCCTGGTGCAAGGAAGCGGGCTCCCACTTCGACAACGCCGAATATGATTCCGTCGTCGCCTCCGGCGAACTGGTGACGGCTGGACTGCTGGCGCTGGTGCTCAAGGACATGGGGCTCAAGGCGCGCTCGTGGGCCGGGTGGCAAATCCCACTCGTCACCGACGACGTGCATGGCTCAGCCCGCATCGCGGGCATCGACGGGACGCGGCTGGGCGAGGGGTTTGCGGCGGGCGAAATCGCTGTCGTCGCCGGTTTCCAGGGCGTCCATAAAGCCACCAATCGGGTGACGACGCTGGGGCGCGGCGGCTCGGACACGTCTGCGGTTGCGCTTGCGGCGGCGATCTCGGCCGACCGATGCGATATCTATACCGACGTCGACGGCGTCTACACGTCCGATCCGCGCGTTGTGCCAAAGGCGCGCCGGCTTGCCAAAGTGGCGTTCGAGGAAATGCTGGAAATGGCTTCGCTCGGCGCCAAAGTGCTGCAGGTGCGCTCGGTCGAATTGGCGATGGTGAATAAGGTCAAGCTCTACGTGCGCTCGTCATTCGACGATCCGGCGCACCCTCAGCTTGGCACGCTCATCTGCGACGAGGAGGATATCATGGAGCAGGAGGTCGTCACCGGCATCGCCTTCTCGCGCGACGAAGCGCAAATCACTCTGCGCGATGTCGCCGACAAGCCGGGAGTGGCTGCCGCGATCTTTGTGCCGCTGGCCGACGCCAACATCAATGTCGACATGATCATTCAGGTCGTTTCGGGCGACGCGACGACGACCGACATCACCTTCACCGTGCCCGCGACCGAATATGAGCGCGCCATCAAGCTGCTCAAGCAGCGGCAGGCGAAGATCGGCTACGCCAAGCTGCACGGCGCGCAGGACGTGGTGAAGATCTCGGCGATCGGCGTCGGCATGCGTTCGCATTCCGGCGTTGCCGCGCGCGCCTTCAAGGCGCTGGCCGAGAAGGGCATAAATATCCGCGCCATCACAACGTCGGAAATCAAGTTCTCGATGCTGATCGACGACGCCTATACCGAGCTCGCCGTGCGCACGCTGCACACGCTTTACGGGCTGGACGCGAAGTGAGGGTGACCAGTGCGCGGTGGGGCTAGGCGGCGTCTTTGGCGTGCACTGTGGCAGGCCGCCATTTCCGAGTCCGTTTCAAGCGACTCCAAGGGTTTGCGGCGCCATTTCCGAGTCACCTTGAGCCGTCGGACGATCGGCGAGGCGTGCCCCGCGTGTTGCTGCTCTCACCGTATCCGTCCGTGATGTCGCCTGGCTTGTACGCGGTGTCCGACACGAAGCCATCGCTGACGTGCGAGCGGCCGTGGCCGCCGGTGACCGACGTCCAAAAGTAATCGAGCACCTGGGTGTGGAAGCCAGGCGCTGGCCACGCTTGAGCCCGATAACCCAGACGCGTACGCGATCTGTGCCAGATAGAAGTTGGTTGCCAACCCGACCATCGGCGGCATGCGCCGCGAACTCCTTTTGGAGGTCCGGCGCCATGGTTGCGGCGGCGCGCGGCCAGTTTTCTATACGGTGCGTCCCCATAACTGGGCCTCCCTCCGAACCCGTGGCGTGACGTATCGAAGACCTGGGCGCGGCGTTAGTCGATAATTTCGCCGCCTCCGTTTATAGATACTGTATGTAACTTGAAAGTCAAATGGTATCGCGATAATCTCTGTTGATCTAAGTAGCAAACCGTCGTGAGGGACTTATGCGGCCTGTACGTTTGACACGCGCCCAGCAGCAGGCGCTAACCCGGGAGCGGCTGCTTGCCGCGGCCGAGCGGGTGCTTGCAGGCCACGGATACGGCGGCGCGTCGATTGACCTGATAACGGCGGAGGCCGGCTACTCGAAGGGCGCAATCTATTCCAATTTCGAGAGCAAAGAGGCGGTCTTCCTCGAGCTGTTGCGCGTCTACATGGAGCGCGACATGGCGGAACTTGGGCGGATCGTCAGTCTCCCCCCGCACCAATTGTCCGCGGCGCTGAGCGCATGGCTCGAAACAATGCACTGCGATAGCGACTGTCCGCTCCTGGTTACAGAGCTGCAACTCCACGCGCGCCGAAATCCAGTCTTCGCAAAACGATATTACGCGCTGCAGGATCAGCAGACCCGCGCCCTGGCGCAAATCCTCGAGCGCTTCTTCGAAGCCCAGTCCGTCCCGGTTCCCATGGACCCGCGCGACCTTGCCGGCTGCATGACCGCTCTGGCGCATGGCCTCAGCCTGCAACACCCGCAGGCGAAACCTGGCGCACGCAGCAGTGCAGGCCGGGTGATCGGCGCCTTGCTGAAGCTTCTCACGCAACGCTAAGCGCTGCCCTGAGCCAAAGGCCACGGCAAACGCGCCGGTCTGTTGGCTATCTAGATACCACTTGACATTACAATATCATATGGTATCTGGATTGCGAATGGGTTCAGCGCCATCGCGCTGGAACGAGAAGCAGAGGAAAAAATCATGGGACGACTGAGCGGAAAAGTGGCGATCATCACCGGCGCGGCGGGCGGGCAGGGGGAAGCCGAGGCAAGGCTGTTTGTGGCCGAGGGCGCGCGGGTCGCGCTTACCGACATCCAGGAACGCGGCAAGCAGGTCGCCGCAGAACTCGGCGACGCCGCCTTGTTTCTTCACCACGACGTATCCGACAGCGCTGCCTGGACAAGGGTCGTTTCGGAAACGCTGCGGCGTTTCGGCAAGCTCGACGCCCTCGTCAACAACGCAGCGATGTTCAATCCAAAGACCCTTGTCGACACCAGCGCGGCCGAACTGGAGCAGCATTTCCGCGTGAACCAGCTTGGTGTGTTTCTCGGCATGAAGGCGGTGATCGAACCCTTGCAGGCGACAAAGGGCGGTTCAATCGTCAACACCTCTTCGGTCTCGGCGATGCGCGCCATACCAGGCCAGTTCGCCTACGCCGCCAGCAAATGGGCCGTACGCGGGATGACGGGGAACGCCGCCTTCGAACTCGCGCGCCTCGGGATTCGCGTCAA
>Ga0210406_10000646_pt1 | contig 46976 bp, 41 predicted proteins | sample IncBWC30MmetaG_FD_155454 | JGI IMG/M metagenome (GOLD analysis project Ga0210406, IMG submission 155454) | Forest soil microbial communities from Barre Woods Harvard Forest LTER site, Petersham, Massachusetts, United States - Inc-BW-C-30-M | ecosystem: Environmental > Terrestrial > Soil >...
TGACCTGCGATCGGATCAAGGCCGAGTTGACGAGCCAGCCCGTTTCCGCCCCGCCGGCCGAACATGCTGCGGACGCGCAGGCAGCGGCCACCGACTTCCGAACGAAGCAAGCCGCGTTGCAGGCAAAGACGGCAGCAGCCATGGCCACTCTCAATGCCGCGGCCACCGCCGCGACGGCAGCGGGCATGGCAAATCCGATCGCCGGCAAAGCTGCCGACATGGCCGTGGAAACGGCGCGCGAGGCGACGGAAAAGAGCCTCAATGCCGAAGCCAAAGCGACAGTGACGCCGGCGGAACGGAAGATGCTCGCAAGCACGGTTACGGTCATGGGCGACATGATGCCCCAGGTGCAGAACAACCCGCGTCTCGCGCACCTGATCCAGCTGAGCGCGGAAAAGCACTGCCACGGATTTTAAGTCCGTGAAATGCCTTCCGACCGATCTTCGAAAGTTGCTGACGGATAATACATAAGCTGTCGCCGTATTTCCCCTGTTTCTACACTGGGTCGGGTATCATACCAAGGGAGTGAGAGATATCGTGTCGAAATCCGAGTCGTGGCCCTATTTGAATACGCTGTGCGCAAGCGCTGCCTCCAGATGGTAGTAGTTGAGCGCAATCGCGCTCAAGTCAAACGTCGCGTGCGCGACGATCACGGTCCACAGGCGCCTGTGGTTCATTACATACACTGCACCGGTGATTGCACCGCCGATGGCGGCGTTCTCGATCCCGGAAGGTCCCTGCTGAAAGTGCAGGCTGGCAAAGAATGCGGTGCTGAGAAGAACGATGGCAATCCGTGCCGGGGCGCCGTCGCCGAGCAGGCGGCCCAGCCGCTGAAACAGGAAACCGCGAAAGACGAGTTCTTCGCAGAAGGCTGCGCCGATCATCACGTAGAAGATCAGGAAGAGCGCGCGCTTTGGATTGGCGGAGAGATCGCCGATCATCGCATTCACCGGTGGAGCACCCAGAAGCGGCAGGATGACCGCCTTCAGCAGGAGTTTTTCCGCGAGACCGAGCGCGATGCCGATCAGCAATCCGTTCAGCCAGCTACCGGGCCGCACAAGCCCGATTTCGCGCCACGGCGTGCGCGACGCCCACGTCCAGAGAAGCACAAGTAGCGCCGCGCCCGGGGCAAACAGGGCGCTTACTGCGCATATGGCCACAAAGACAAGTGTCCCGAGGGGCCCGAAGCCGCTGAGCCTCCTGGCAATGATATCGCGCAAGGTTGATGGCGTTTCTGTCGCCGCCGGCATTTTATGCATACCTCGAAAGCGCAAGCAGCGCCGCCCATTGTATGCGTTGCAATGGAAACGCCATATCGCCGTGATTGGCCGCACGACTACGAGTGGAGGCGAGCTCAAAAAAACAATAACAAATCCGCGCTAGTTCAGCCCTGTGCACATGGCGCACGGCACCCGTCGCTTGCCGGTCCTCACGCGCGCGCCACAAACGCGTCGATCACCTTCTTCGCCCCCGCCTTGTCGAAATCCACCGTCAGCTTGTTGCCTTCCACCGCGCTCACGCGGCCATAGCCGAATTTCTGGTGGAAGACGCGGTCGCCGCGTGTGTAAGCGGCCGAGTGCGGATCGGTCGTCTGCACCACATGGGCCTGCGCCTCGATGAGGGGCGGGCGCGGGCGTTGCGCGTTCGCGGCGCGGTTGGCCTGGGCGCGCCGCCAGCCTGGGCTCTCATAGGCGCTGGCAAAGCCAGCGTTCTGGGCGTTGTCGCGGAAGCCCACATAAGCGCCGTAAAATCCCTCGTCGACCACCGCGTCGACATGCTCTTCCGGCAGTTCGGTGATGAAGCGCGAGGGCAGGGCGCTTTGCCAAGTGCCGTGCACGCGCCGGTTCGCGGCGAAGCTCACACGCACGCGCTTCTTCGCCCGCGTCAGGCCCACATAGGCGAGCCGGCGCTCCTCCTCGAGGCCGGCGAGGCCGTTCTCGTCCATCGTGCGCTGCGACGGGAACAGCCCTTCCTCCCAGCCGGGCAGGAACACGGTGTCGAATTCGAGTCCCTTCGCGGCGTGCAGCGTCATCAGATTGAGCCGGTCTTCCGTCTCGTTCTGCTCGAGCTCCATGACGAGCGACACATGTTCGAGAAATCCGGCGAGCGATTCGAACTGCTCCATCGAGCGCACCAGCTCTTTCAGATTCTCCAGCCGGCCCGGCGCCTCGGCCGATTTGTCGTTCTTGAGCATGTCGGTGTAGCCGGATTCCTCGAGCACGATCTCGGCCAGCTCCATGTGACCCATATGGCGCGAGGTATCGCTCCAGCGCGCGAAATTTGCGCCGAGTTCGGCCAGCGCGCGCCGCGCTTTGGGCGGCACTTCGTCGGTGTCGGCGATCTCGCGCGCCGCGGTGAGCAGCGGCAGCGAACGCGCGCGCGCAAACGTATGAAGTGCCGCGATGCTCGCCTCGCCGATGCCGCGCTTGGGGCGGTTGACGATGCGTTCGAAGGCGAGGTCGTCGTCGCCCTGCGCGATCAGGCGCAGATAGGCCATCGCGTCGCGGATTTCCGCGCGCTCGTAGAAGCGCGGGCCGCCGATCACGCGATAGGGAATGCCGAGCGTGAGAAAGCGGTCTTCGAATTCGCGCATCTGGAAGCTCGCGCGCACCAGGACGGCCATCTGCGCGAAGAGGTGGCCGTCGCGATTGAGCTGTTCGGCATCGGTGGCGACGGCGCGCGCTTCCTCCTCGGCGTCCCACACGCCCTGCACGCGGATTCGGTCGCCGGCGTCGCCTTCGGTCCACAGAGTCTTGCCGAGACGGCCTTTGTTGGCAGCGATGAGGCCCGAGGCCGCGCCGAGAATGGCGGGCGTCGAGCGGTAGTTGCGTTCGAGGCGGATCACCTTGGCGCCGGGAAAGTCGCGCTCGAAGCGCAGGATGTTTTCGATCTCGGCGCCGCGCCAGCCATAGATGGACTGGTCGTCATCGCCCACCACGCAGAGATTGCCTTCCTTCCCCGCGAGCAGCTTCAGCCACAGATACTGGACAATGTTGGTGTCCTGGTATTCGTCGACCAGCATGTAGCGGAAGCGCGAACGGTATTCGGCAAGAATGTCGGGCTGCGATTTGAGGATGTTGAGCGTGTCGAGCAGCAGATCGCCGAAATCCGCGGCGTTGAGCGATTTCAGCCGCTCCTGATAGGCGCGGTAGAGCGCGCGGCCCTTGCCGAAGGCGAAGCCCTGCGATTCCGCTTCGGGAATCTCGGCGGGCCCGAGGCCGCGGTTCTTCCAGCCGTCGATGAAGGAATACATCGTGCGCGCGGGCCAGCGTTTTTCGTCGATGTTCGCGGCATCGATCACCTGCTTGACGAGACGGAGCTGGTCATCGGCGTCGAGGATGGTGAAGTTGGATTTGAGACCGGCCAGCTCCGCATTCCGACGCAGCATTCGCGCGCCGATGGAATGGAAGGTGCCGAGCCATTGCATGCCCTCGACCACGCCCCCGATCAGCGCGCCGATGCGCTCCTTCATCTCGCGCGCGGCCTTGTTGGTGAAGGTGACGGCGAGGATCTGCCCGGGCCAGGCGCGGCGCGTGGCGAGGATGTGGGCAAGGCGCGTGGTCAGCACGCGCGTCTTGCCGGTGCCCGCGCCCGCCAGCACCAGCACCGCGCCGTCGAGCGTCACCACCGCCTCGCGCTGCGCGTCGTTGAGCCCGGCGAGGTAGGGCGGCTCCGAGGAAAGCACGCGCCTCTGCGCCTCCTCCCCGAACGCAGCCTCGAGCGGATCGATGTAGCGGTTATCGGATGTCATCTTTCATGAATGTATGCCACGCCCCGCGCTTGGGAACATCCCTCACGCGCGCTGAGGCGGTTGATAACCCTCGTTTTTGTGGCCTCTCCCATAATGGGCACGGCTGTCTGGGAAAAGTATGCGGGTTACCCCAAGGCCTTCGAACGCAATGGAACATTTGTAGGTTTCTGGACGCTCCCGAGTCAGGCGCGCGAGTCTGCCCGCGAACAGTTCACGCGGAGGCGCGGAGAACTCGGAAAATAAAGCATCACAAGGAGACAGTGAGCCACCCGGTTTAACCGGGTGGGAGAATTATGGCGCGCCAAAGGCGCGCGATTCGCTGCTCGTCGCCTCACTGTCTCCCTGTGGATTCTTTCTGCCGCGTTCTCCGCGTCTCCGCGTGCCGCCTGCCTCAGCGCGCTGTTCGGTAAAACTGAATCAAATTTTTGATAAGCTGCGCAATTGCCCGCAAATTAATTTCGCGCCGCGTTCGATTGAGCTCGCGAGTTTTTTCGACTAGGGTCTGGCACCGCGGGGCTGCGGGCATAGAGAGAGGATGCTTCTCATGCACGCGCTTCATAAAATGATTCTGGGCTTCGCGGGTTTGGCTCTGCCCGTCATAACTCAAGCACAGGCAGCTACGCTGGTTCCGGTGACTCCGCCTGCCGGGGCTGTGCAAACCATTGTGTTCGGAATCAACAAACACAATGTGATTGCCGGCGCCTGGATCGACGCGAACGATGTCGCCCATGGCTTCATCGGTCCGCTCAATGGAACCTACACGAGCTTCGATTTCGGCGGCACCAGCACGGGAACATTGCCGCGCGCCCTGGACGATGATGGCAATATCGTTGGCTTTGCCGAAGATCCGAGCTTTTCAATAGGCGAGGAATTCCTGCGGCAGGCAAACGGCACGCTACTGCCAATCCAGAAAGACGGTACGCCACTCAACGGCGTCGCCCAGGGGATCATCAAGAAGGGCGAAACGTCGACTGGCGATTATCTGGATCCCAATACCGGCAACAGAACCGGATATCTTGCCACGGATGGCCTGTATCAATCTGATGTCAGCCTGAACCTCGATATATATTCAACAAATCCGCGCGGGCTCAATCATTTCGGAACGCTGGCCGGATTCTATGTCGAGAGTGACAAGGTCACCACGCACGGTATGATTCTGAAGAAAGGCGTTTTGCAGGTCGTTGACGCCGACGACAGCGGCACGACGGTTCTTGAAGACATCAACAAGAAGGAGATCGCCACGGGCCAGGTCTCCGACGCCTCCGGCAATCCGCATGCATTCGTCTACGACAATAAAACCGGCGTGTTCACGACTATCACCGTGAATGACGGCTCTTCCGAGCAGCAGGCGTGGGGCATCAACGACAAGGGGCTGGTTGCGGTCTCTACCGGCATCGGCGCCTCATACATCTACTGCCCGCGCGACGTTCAGTGCCCGAAGGGTGGTCACACGGTCGCCGACGGGCGTTCCTGGAAAGCCCAACCGGGAGCCTCGCTGCGCTACGACAACAATGGACACACGGGTGTAAAAGGGGCCGCGCATGTGACGCACGGGTCGGCTCAGTAACTTTGTTCATCGAAAGATGCTAACGGCTGCGAAGCATAAGCGCTTCGCAGCCGATTTTTTCGACCCCTCACCCAAGCTGGTGAAGTTGAAATGTTTCCTCTCTAACCCCTCTCCCACAAGGGGAGAGGGGATTCCGCGCGCTGATTTGCCGGCGTTGATGCAAGAATCCAATTCCCCTCTCCCCTTGTGGGAGAGGCATGCAGGTACGTGCGGCGAATTCTGCTCAGTGTTGGGTGAGGGGTAGGCTCAGTCGAATGGCGGGTTGATGAGCGTGCCTTCGGCGTCCGAGATGTTGGTGAACACCGCGCGCTCGCCGTCAAGTTTCACGCGGGTCTCGGCAAGAAGTTTCAGTGCGTGCGGATAGAGGCGGTGCTCCGCCGCAAGCGTGCGCGTGGAGAGTGATTCCTCCGTGTCGTCCGCCAGCACCGGCACGGCCGCCTGCGCGATGATGGGGCCGGAATCGAGCTCGGGTACCACGAAATGCACCGTGCAGCCGGAAATGCGCGCGCCCGAGGCAAGCACACGGCCGTGCACGTCAAGGCCTTTGAAGCCGGGCAGGAGGGAAGGGTGGATGTTGATCAGCCGCCCGCGCCATTTTTCGACAAACACATCTGACAGCACGCGCATGAACCCGGCGAGGCAGACAAGGCTTACGGCGGCGCGCGCAAGTGTCGCGTCCAGTTCCATGTCGAATTCTTCGCGCAATCTGAATCCGCCATGGGAGATCACATGGGTCGCAATGCCCGCGCGCTCGGCGAGCGCCAACCCTTCGACGTTTGCCACATTGGAAATCACACACGCGATCTCCGCCGGAAAATCCGCCTTCGCACAGGCATCGATCAGCGCCTGAAGATTGCTCCCCCGCCCGGAGATCAACACGCCCGTGCGCACGCGCGCGGTCACAGCGCGCCTGCGTAACGGACGCGGGGGGCGGCGGAGCCGGGGACGAGTTTGCCGATGGCGCGGCCCGATTCGCCGGCGGCGTTGAACGCATCGATGCAGGATTGCGCGTGCGGGGGCGCAACCACCGCAATCAGGCCGATGCCGCAGTTGAAGGTACGGAGCATCTCCGCATCCTCGACGCCGCCCGCGCGCGCGAGCCAGGCGAAGAGCGGCGCGCGTTCCCACGACGCAAGATCGATTTCCGCGTCGAGACCATCGGGCAACACACGCGGCAGGTTTTCGCTGATGCCGCCGCCGGTAATATGGGCGAAGCCTTTCACGCCGCCTTCGCGAATGGCTGCGAGCGCGCTCTTTACATAAAGCCGCGTCGGTGCGAGCAGGATTTTGCCGAGATTCAGCTCGCGCGCGAACGGCGCGGGCGCGGCGCAGACAAGGGAGGCGTCCGCAAGAATCCGCCGCACTAATGAGAACCCGTTCGAATGCAATCCCGACGAAGTGACGCCGATCAGCACGTCGTCCGCGCGCATCTCTGCAATTTTCGGCAGGACCTGCTCGCGCTCGACCGCGCCAACGGAGAACCCCGCGAGATCGAAATCGCCCGACGCGTAGAGGCCCGGCATCTCCGCCGTCTCGCCGCCGATCAGTGCGCAGCCACTTTCCTTGCAGGCGCGCGCGATGCCTTCGATCAGCACCGCGGCATCGTCGACCGCGAGTTTTCCCGTCGCGTAGTAATCGAGAAAGAACAACGGCTCCGCGCCCTGCACGACGATGTCGTTTACGCACATCGCCACGAGGTCCTGGCCGATGGTGGAGAAATCGCGCGCCCCGATGGCAACGCGGAGCTTGGTCCCGACGCCGTCTGTCGAGGCGACGAGGATCGGGTCTTTGAATCCCGCGGCCTTGAGATCGAACAAACCACCGAAGCCGCCGAGCTCCGCCTCCGCCCCGGCGCGCCGCGTCGCTTTTGCCGCGGGCGCGATGCGCGCGATCAGGGCATCGGCGGCGTCGATATCGACTCCCGCCTGCCGGTAGGTCAGTCCGTTGCGGCGCGATCGATTGTCAGAGGTCATGGACTACGGTCGCACTTTTCCTCCCCCAACGTGGGGGAGGTGAAGGGCCGGAGGGGGGTGTGGGTGTATGCGATGTCCCCCTCCGCCTTGCGTAGCCTGTCCTCCGGCTGCGCTTCGCACAGACCGGGGGCTCGGTACCTCCCCACGTTGGGGAGGAAAAACAACGGGTGGAGAGGGCCAATACATCGGGATCTTCGGCTCAATTGTGATCGTAGTTCGTAGGCGGCGAGCGCCTCGACGGCAAGCCGGGCCAATGCTTCTCCGCCTTTCGCTACTACCCGCCCGCCCCTATAGTCCCGCCCGCCAACAGGGTCCCGCGATCCGCCTTCTCCCTTTTATATGTGTATTGGCAGTCGGGCTGGCCGGGGCCTGGGCGACCGAGGACCCCTACACGGTCAGCAATATCCCGGTCGACGCTTCCGCGCCCTCCGCGGTCGAGGCTCAGACGCTGGCCATCAACAGCGGCCGCGACAAGGCGTGGCAGGCCCTCTACCGCAAGCTCACCAAGCAGCAGGATTGGGGGCACCAGCCGGTGCTCGATCCCGTCACCCTCCAGCGGATGATCCGTTCTTATGCAGTGAGCAAGGAGCGTCGCTCCACCACGCGTTTTGTTGCGAGCATGACCTATGTGTTCAACCCGGAGGCGGTGCGCCGGGTGCTCCGCCAGGCGAATGTCGCTTTCGCGGATGTGGCTGTGAAACCGCTCCTGGTCATCCCGATGTCGCCCGGCTACGCGCCGCACACGCCCTGGACGCAGGCTTTCGCCGATCCGCACATCGCAAAGGGAGGCGTGCCGCTGGTGATGCCGCTCGGCGACGCAGTCGATTCCTCCGCGCTCGGCGCGCTACAGTTTGGCAAAGCGAGCTGGCAGGACATCGAGCCCGCCGCCTCGCGCGTGCACGCGACGGAGGCCTGGCTCGCCCTGGCGGAGCCGGGGACGGGACACATCACCATCAAGCTCAAGCGGCTCGGCGCGGGTGCCTCGCCCTCCATTCCCGACGTCAACGTCACAGTGCCACCCAAGACTCCGCCTGCGCAGGCTTATGCGAGCGCGGCCAGTGCGGCCGCGGCCGCGATCATCGATGCGTGGAAAGCACATTCGGTCGTCGATTTCGGCAAGAAGGCAAAACTCTTCGCCTCGCTGCATGTGGATTCGCTTGAGGACTGGAGCGAAATGCTGAAAAGGCTCGGCTCGGCCTCGAACGTCACCAATGTCGATGTCGTCGCACTGGATATCGGCGAGGCGAGAGTGGCGATCTCCTTTGTGGGCTCACAGGACCAGCTGAACGACCAGCTCGCCCATGCCGGGCTGAGCCTGGCGAGCGCGGGCGGCCAGATGTGGCTGAGCCGCGCGGGTTCCAGCGCGGCCACTCCGTGAGCCGCATGCTGAAGCATCTGCCGAACCTGCTGACCGGATTGAGGCTCGCCGCCGCGCCCGCCTTGGCGCTGCTTCTGTTTGCCGGCGCGGATCGCGCGGCGCTCGGCGTGTTTGCCTTCGCGGGGTTGAGCGACGCCGCGGATGGTTTCCTCGCCAAACGTTTCGGTTTCGCAACGCGTTTCGGGCGATTTCTCGATCCGGCCGCCGACAAGTTTCTGATGTTTGCGTCCTTCGTCACGCTCTCGCTGATGAATATCGCGCCACTATGGCTGACCGCGCTGGTCATCGCGCGCGATCTCGCAATTGTTTTCGGGATCCTCGTCGCACGTGTGCTTGCGCTGCCGATCCGCGTCGAGCCCCTGTTGATCGGCAAGGCGAGCACCGCAGTGCAGATCGTCTATGTCGCGCTCGCGCTCGTGCTCCTCACCTTCGGCCTGCACTGGACGCTGCTGGAAAACATCGTCGCGGACATGACGGCGATCGTCACCGCCGCGTCGTGGCTCGCCTATGCCGTCGTGGGCGCGCGAGCGTTGGCGCGCCGTCCCACCGCCGCGTGAGACCATCGCAGCTCCCCCTGCCGCTTTCGCCGACGCCTCAGCTTTCGCGCGCCGACCTGATCGTCTCGCCGGAAAACGCGGAAGCCGTCGCCTTCATCGATTCCTGGCCGGGATGGTCTGTTGCAACGGCAGCGCTATACGGCCCGCAAGGTTGTGGCAAAACGCATCTCGTCACGATCTGGAGCAGGATGTCGGGTGCAACAGTGGTTTCCGCGCGTGGGATTTCCGATAACCTTCCGCGCGGACCGCTCGCGATCGAGGATGTCGATTCCGCGCCGGTGACGCTCGCGCGCGACTCGGTTTTGTTCGCGGCGTTCGAAGGGGCCGACTCCACAGCGCCATTGATCCTGACCGGACGGGAACCGCCCGCATCATGGGCACGTGGGCTTCCCGATCTTGCTTCGCGCTTTGCGGCGCTTGCAGCGTTTCCGCTGCGTGAGCCCGGCGAGGACATGCTCGCCGCACTTACGCACAAATTATTTGCTGACCGCCAGCTTGCCGTGCCCAACGCGGTGATCACCCGCATGCTGCATCTGCTCGAGCGCTCGCCGGGCGCAATCCGCGATTTCGTCGCCCGCGCCGACGCGGCAGCCCTTGCGCAATCGCGCCCCGTCAATCTCTCCCTCCTCCGCGACCTGATCGCGGAGGAGGAAGGAGAGGTCGGGTGACCCCTCACCCGCGCCTGAGCGGCCGCACCGCCCGTACCCTCATCCCTCTCCCACGAGGGAAGAGGGAAATTCCGAGTCCTGCATCAACGCCTGGAAATCAGCGCGTGGAGCCCCTGTCCTTTGCCCGCCTTCGCCAAGGCTACGGCGGGTCTGGTGACTCTCCTTGTCCGCCGAAGCTTTAGCGCAGGCGGATGGGAGAGGGCTTAAGCAGGTGACCTTCGCAAGCGTTCAGGCGTGGGTGAGGGGTTACCCCCGCCATGACAGATTCATATATTTGCTGTAGGCTCTTGCCCATGAATCCAGAAGTAAATGCCGTGGCGGCCCACCGATGAACGCCGAAACCGTTGCCCGCGTGGAAAATCGCCTGCTGCCGCTCGAGGAAGTGCCTGCCGCGGTGGCGGGCGCGTCCGCGCCGACGATCGATGCGAAATCGCCCGATCGCTTCATCAACCGGGAGCTGTCCTGGCTGGCCTTCAACCGCCGCGTGCTGGAGGAAGCACGGAATCTCCGCCATCCGCTGCTCGAGCGCCTGCGCTTCCTGTCGATCTCGGCCGCGAACCTCGACGAGTTCTACATGGTCCGCGTCGCCGGCCTGAAGGGGATGGTGGCGGAAGGCGTCCACTCGAAGAGCGATGACGGGTTGACGGCCGCCGAGCAGATCGCGCGCGTTGACGAGATGGCGGGCCAGCTGATCGCCGATCAGCAGAAAATGTGGGCACAGCTGCGAAGGGAGATGCAGGAAGCGAGCATCGCGGTGCTCGATGCCGCCGAATTGACCGAAGCCGATCGCGCCTGGCTCGACACGGAATTCCGCGAAGAGATTTTTCCGGTGCTGACGCCGCTCGCACTCGATCCGGCGCATCCGTTTCCCTTTATTCCCAATCTCGGTTTCACGCTGGCCCTTCAGCTCGTGCGCAAGCGCGACATCAAGAATGTGACGGCGCTGATTCCTGTGCCGTCGCAGCTCAGGCGATTCATCCGCCTTCCCGGGAATCAAGCGCGCTTTCTTTCGCTCGAGAATGCGATCGGGCTTCATCTGCACCGGCTGTTTCCGGGCTATGCGGTCCTTGGTTCGGGACTCTTCCGAGTCCTGCGTGACAGCGACGTGGAAATCGAGGAAGAGGCGGAAGATCTGGCGCGGCTTTTCGAGATGCTGCTCAAGCGACGCCGCCGCGGTTCCGTGATCAACATGGTATGCAGCGCTGCGATGCCCGCCGATCTCAGAAGCTACATCGCCGAAAAGCTCGACCTCGACAGTTCCGAGATTGTCATCGTCGATCAGATGCTGGGCCTGTCCGACACGAATAAATTGATCCTGAAAGAGCGGCCGGATCTCCAGTTTACGCCCTTCATCGCGCGGTTTCCCGAACGTATCCGCGATCATGGCGGCGACTGTTTCGCCGCCATCAGCGCCAAGGACATCATCGTCCATCATCCCTTCGAGAGCTTCGATGTGGTGGTGCAGTTCCTTCGGCAGGCTGCGGCCGATCCATGCGTCGTGGCGATCAAGCAGACGCTCTATCGGACTTCGCAGGATTCACCGATCGTCAAGGCGCTGATCGAGGCAGCGGAGGCCGGCAAGTCCGTAACCGCGCTGATCGAGCTGAAGGCGCGTTTCGATGAGGAAGCGAATATTCGCTGGGCGCGCGACATGGAGCGCGCCGGCGTGCAGGTGGTTTACGGCTTCATCGAGCTCAAGACCCACGCGAAAGTGAGCCTTGTCGTGCGCCGCGAAGCCGGACAGCTGCGCACCTATGTGCATTTCGGCACCGGCAACTACCATCCGGTCACGGCAAAGGTTTATACCGACCTGTCTCTCTTCTCGACCGATCCCGCACTTGGTCGCGATGCAGGCCAGCTGTTCAATTACGTCACCGGCTATGCGGAACCCGTCGCGCTCGAGAAGATTGCGGTCTCGCCGCTGTCGCTGCGCGGCAAGCTCGCGGACGCCATCCAGGAAGAAATCGGCCATGCGCGCGCAGGCCGGCCTGCTGCGATCTGGGTAAAGCTCAATTCGCTTGTCGATGCACAACTGATCGACGGGCTGTACCGCGCCAGCCAGGCGGGCGTGCGCATCGATCTCGTGGTGCGCGGCATCTGCTGTCTGAGGCCTGGCGTGCCGGGGCTCTCCGACAACATCCGAGTCAAGAGCATCATCGGGCGATTCCTGGAACATGGCCGCGTCGTCTGCTTCGGCGGCGGGCATGGTCTGCCCTCGCCGAAGGCCAAGGTGTTCATTTCTTCAGCGGACTGGATGCCGCGCAATCTCGACCGCCGCGTCGAAGCTTTGGTCCCGGTTGATAATCCGACCGTGCACGAGCAGGTACTCAATCAGATCATGGTCGCGCTGCTCAAGGACCAGGCGCAGAGCTGGCACATGGCCGCGGACGGGACCTATGCGCGCGACGTGCATTCCGGCCGCGAAGATGCATTCTCGGCGCACACCTATTTCATGACCAATCCTTCGCTCTCCGGCCGCGGCCGCGCTCTCAAGATGGCGTCGCAGCGCACGCTCGCATCGATCGCCGCACGAAGGGATTGATTGTGACGGGCAGCGGCTCCGAGGCGCCGGCCGATCTCCGCTGGCCCCCGCCCACGCGCACGAGCCGGGTTCGCGGCAAGCCCTTCGCCGTCGTCGATATCGGATCGAACTCCGTCCGCCTCGTCATTTACGAATCCTTCTCGCGAACGCCCGCCGTGGTCCACAACGAAAAAGCGATCTGCGCGATCGGCCGCGACATGGTCACACGCCGAAGGCTGCACGATGAGGGCATGCGGCTCGCGCTCGATTCGCTCTCGCGGTTCCGCATTCTCGCCGAAGCGCATCATGTGGAACTGCGCGATGCGGTGGCGACGGCGGCGGCGCGCGACGCCTCGAACGGACAGGAATTCGTGCGGCGCGCGGAAGTCGCGTGGGGTGGCCCGATTCGCATTCTCTCGGGCGAAGAGGAAGCGAGGCTCGCAGCACAGGGCGTGCTGGCTGGCATTCCTTCCGCCGACGGACTCGTCGCGGATCTGGGCGGCGGCAGTCTCGACATGGTGACGTTGAAGGCGGGCCAGACGGGACAGGCGCTCACGCTGCCCTTCGGCCCTCTGCGCCTGATCGACGCGGCGAAAGGCGAGCGCGAACGCGCGCGGGATATCGTCGAAGAAGGCCTCGGCGCGGCGAAGCAGCTTGGTAATCTGAAGGGCCGCTCGCTCTATGCGGTGGGCGGAGTGTGGCGAAGCTTTGCGCTGGTCGATATCGAGGAGCAGAACTACCCGCTCCATGTGCTGCACAATTATTCGATCCCGGGCGAGCGCGCAATCAAGCTTTCCAGAGTCGTCGCGCGCCTGTCGCGCAAGTCCTTCGAGAGAATGCGCATCGTGTCGCGGCGGCGCGCCGAAGCGCTTCCCTTCGGCGCCATTGTTCTGGAAGAGCTCCTCGCCGCAACGGGACTCTCCACAGTTGTGATCTCGGCCTATGGATTGCGCGAAGGGCTTCTGCACGCTCAATTGTCGACGGAGGAACGTGCGAAGGATCCGCTGACCGCCTATGCCGCGGCGACCAACGCGCGCATCAGCCGCACGCCCCAGCATGCCCACGAAATGTTCGATTGGCAGGCGCCGCTCTTCCCCGACGAATCGGAGGAACAAAAACGCCTTCGACTCGCGGTGTGCCTGTTCTCCGACATGGGCTGGAGGCGCCATCCGGACGACCGCGCGCTCGGCACATTCAGCCAGGTGCTCACTGCGCCCTTCGCCGGGGCCGATCACCGGACGCGCGCGCTGATCGCTACGGCCATCTTTCACCGTTATTCGGGTGACGAGGATTTCCCGCGCGAGTTCGGGCTGGGCGGCCTCCTGGATGCGGAGGACAGCGCGCTCGCGCGCCGCATCGGCGTGGCCGCGCGGCTCGCCTTCGCTCTTTCCGCCTCGGCCACGGGGGAACTGGCCAATTACGGGCTCAGGCTCTCGCCCAGCCGGGTGGTGCTCGAAGTGCCCCGGCGCCGGGCCATGATTGCGGGCGAACCGGCGCAGAAAAGGCTGTCCGCCATCGCCTCGCTTCTGAGCCGCAAGGGCGATATCCTTGTGGTCTGAAGTTGCTTCGCCCGCGTGAATGGAGCTTAAACACTCCCGCGCGCATCATAGCGGGGAAACATTGATCAGCCCCCGGGCTGAAGGAGAGTCTCATGGGTGCGCTGAGCATCTGGCATATACTCATTCTCGCCATCGTGGCACTGCTGCTGTTCGGCGGCCGGGGCAAGATTTCCGATCTGATGGGCGACGTGGCCAAGGGCATTCGCAGCTTCCGCAGGGGGCTCAATGAGCCCGACGAAGATCGCGCGATCCCGGATCGCCGCGATGAGCCGGTGAAGAAGGATTCGACTCCCTCGGGGCCGTAAACGAGAGCACGTTGCGCTCATATCAACAAATGCATGTCATCCCCGCGAAAGCGGGGACCCAGAGTCCGCGGCGGTGACAGGACGACTTCATCGTGGCGCAAACTCTTCAACGCTGTACGCACTGGGTTCCCGCTTTCGCGGGAATGACACGCTTTTTTGCGAAGCGAATTGATCCTGGCGGCTATAGGGGTCCACAGGCATTGCCATGATCGACCTGAGCTGGAGCCATATTCTTCTTGTGCTCATCGTCGCGCTGGTCGTGGTGGGGCCGAAAGATCTGCCGCGGCTGATGCGCATCGCGGGTCAGTGGCTCGCCAAGGCGCGATCGATGGCCGATCAGTTCCGCAAGAGTTTCGACGAGATGGCGCGGCAATCCGAACTGGACGAATTGCGCGCTGAGCTCGAAGCGTTGCGCCACGAGCGCCCGCTCGCCGATCTCGATCATGCGCTCAATGCGCCCGTTCTGCCGCCGCCCGCTCCGGCACCGGCATCTTCGGAAGTTTCCGCGGAGCCTGCTGTGCCCGGGGCCCATGAGGACGTCAGCGATCCTGCAGAGCACGTTGCTGCGAACGGGCCGTGCCAATGAGCGCGCGCAGCGAGGCCGATGAGGCGGCCATCGAAGCGACCAAGGCGCCGTTGCTCGATCATCTGATCGAGCTGCGCAAGCGGCTCGTCATCTCGATCATCGCCTTCATCATCTGTTTCGTTCTGTGCTTCACCTTCGCGAAGTACATCTACGCATTCCTGACCGCGCCGCTCGCGCATGCGCTGGCTGGACAGCCCAATCACCACCTGATCTACACCGCGCTCTACGAGACCTTCTTCACCTATGTGAAACTCGGCATGTTCGCGGGGCTGTGTCTCTCGTTCCCGATTATCGCCTCGCAATTGTGGCTGTTCATCGCGCCGGGGCTTTACCGCCAGGAACGCAATGCGTTCCTGCCCTTTCTTGCCGCCACGCCTGTGCTGTTCGTGATCGGCGCAGCCTTCGTCTATTACGTGATGCTGCCCTTCGCGATCCGTTTCTTCGTCAGCTACGAAACGCCGGGCGGGCATGGCACGCTTGGCATCGAGCTGCAGGCGAAGGTCAGCGAGTATCTCGATTTCGTGATGACGCTCGTCTTTGCGTTCGGCCTCTGCTTCCAGCTGCCGGTTCTCCTGTCGCTGCTCGGCCGGGTCGGCATTGTCTCGAGCGCGCAATTGCGCAGCGTCCGCCGCTACGCGATTCTGGGCATTGTCGCGCTCTCCGCCGTGGTGACGCCGCCCGACGTCTTCAGCATGATCAGCCTCGCTCTGCCCCTCGTCTTTCTCTACGAGGTTTCAATCTGGTGCGTCCGCCTGATCGAGCACAGGCGTGCCAAGGAAGACGCCGCGCGTGCCGCCGGCTCGGCGCCGTAAAGTCTCTGCTTTACCCGTCGAATCGGCCATGTCATTACCGGTCTTGGGGCCGGGGGCGGCCCGCGGAGGCACATGCACGACATCCGGGCCATCAGGGAGAATCCGGCCCAATTCGCCGCGGGTCTCGCGCGCCGTGGCATGGCGCACGCGCAGGCGATCACCGACGACCTGCTGACGCGCGATCGCGATTTGCGCGCCGTACAAGTGCGGCTTCAGGAGGCGCAGGCGAAACGCAATGAAGTCTCGCGGCAGATCGGCGCCGCGAAGGCGCAGAAGGATGAGACGCGCGCAGCGGCCCTGATGGCGGAAGTGGCGGGGCTGCGCGACCAGATTCAACAGGATGAGGATTCCGAGCGGTTGCAGAAGGGCGCGCTCGACGAAATCATTTCAGCCATTCCCAATCTCCCCGCATCTGACGTGCCCGACGGCGTTGATGAGACGCAGAATGTCGAAGTGATCTCGCGCCGCTTTGGTGCCGCGCCGGCGCTGAACGATGCGCGCGAGCATTTCGAACTCGGGGAGGCACTGGGGCAGATGGACTTTGCCCGAGCCGCGAGAGTCTCCGGCGCGCGCTTCGTCTTCCTTACGGGGATGCTTGCCCGTCTCGAGCGGGCGCTCGGCAATTTCATGATCGATCTGCATTCAAGCGAGTTTGGATACACCGAGATTTCGCCTCCGCTTCTGGTGCGCAGCGAGGCGGTGTTCGGAGTTGGGCAATTGCCCAAATTCGAGGAGGATTTGTTTTCCGCGACTCGCACGATCACGCGGAGCGAACTCCTCCATGCTGCCCTCAAATATGCCGATGTGGCAGATAAGGCCGCGTTCGCGAGTGGAACGATAACATTGGAGTACTTGATCGATAAGACTCTCGAACGGGCGCCACTCAAGGAAGATTACTGGCTCATTCCAACGGCGGAAGTATCGCTGACGAATTATGTGCGCGAAGAGATTCTGGACGAGGCCCAATTGCCGATGCGGTTGACTGCCTGGACGCCGTGCTTCCGGGCGGAGGCGGGTGCTGCCGGAAAAGACACGCGCGGCATGATCCGCATGCACCAGTTCGCGAAGGTGGAGCTCGTTTCCATCGTGGCGTCGGAACAGTCGGAGGCCGAGCACGAGCGCATGACCGATTGCGCACAGGAAGTTTTGAAGCGCCTCGGCCTGCATCATCGCGTGGTGACGCTCTGCACCGGCGACATGGGATTCGCCGCGCGCAAGACCTACGACATCGAAGTGTGGCTGCCCGGCCAGAATCGATTCCGGGAGATTTCCTCCTGTTCGAACTGCGGCGACTTCCAGGCGCGGCGCATGAATTCGCGCTACCGGCCCCGGCAGGAGAAAGCGCTGCGCCTCGTGCACACGCTCAACGGCTCGGGCCTTGCGACCGGTCGCACGCTGGTCGCGCTTCTCGAGAATTGCCAGGAGCCGGACGGATCTATCGCAATTCCGGACGCATTGCGCCCCTATATGGCCGGCGCCGAAAAGATTTCGAAGTAATGCGCATTCTGGTCACCAATGACGATGGTATCCACGCGCCCGGCCTCGCGGTCGCCGAGAAAATCGCGCGCGCGCTTTGTGACGATGTATGGGTGGTGGCGCCCGAGACCGAACAGTCCGGCGCTTCGCATTCGCTGACGCTGACCCTGCCGCTGCGGCTGCGCCAGATCGATTCGCGCCGCTTTGCGGTCACCGGCACGCCGACGGATTGCGTGATGATGGGTGTCGCCGAGCTGATGGCGGAGGCGCGCCCGACGCTGGTACTGTCGGGCGTCAATCGGGGCTCCAATCTTGCCGACGACGTAACATATTCAGGCACCATCGCGGGTGCGATGGAGGGCACGGCGCTCGGCGTGCCGTCGATCGCGCTGTCGCAGGCTTACGGTGTGGGCGGCGGACATGACGTCGACTGGACCTGCGCGGAAACGCACGGACCGCGATTGATCGCGAAGCTGGTGGAGATCGGCTGGCCCGCCGAAGTGCTGATGAATGTCAACTTTCCGCCCGGCGAACCGGACGGCGTGGAAGTGACGGTGCAGGGCAAGCGCGACCTGCAGACCGCACAGCTCGACCGCCGCATCGATGCGCGCGGATTTCCATACTACTGGATCGGATTCAAACGCGTCCGCAGCGATCCGCCCGAAGGCTCCGATCTGAGCGCAATCGCGCGCAGGCGGATTTCGGTGACGCCGCTTCACCTCAATCTCACGGAACTGCGCGAGCGCGAGCGGTTGAAGCCGATGATCGAGGACGCAAACCTCACACGATGAGTGACGACCATCGTCCGATTGCGCTTGTCATGGCGCTGCGCGGGCAGGGCATCACCGATCAGCGCGTCCTGTCGGCGATCGAACGGACGCCGCGCGAGATGTTCGTCGAGGCGCCGTTTCTCAGCACCGCCTACGAGAACATCGCGCTGCCCATCGCCTGCGGGCAGACGATAAGCCAGCCCTATATCGTCGCTTACATGACGGAGATGCTGGCCGTCGAACGCCAGCATCGCGTGCTGGAGATCGGCACTGGCTCGGGCTACCAGGCGGCGGTGCTCGCGCCGCTTTGCCGCATGGTCTACACCGTCGAGCGGCATCGTCCGCTGCTCAAATCCGCCGAAGCGCGCTTCAAGGCGCTCAAGTTGCACAATATTGTGGTGCGTCATGGAGACGGGCAGCAGGGATGGCCGGAACAGGCGCCCTTCGACCGCATCCTTCTCGCCGCGGCCGTATCAACCATTCCGCAGGCGCTGATCTCCCAGCTCAAGCCCGGCGGCATATTGATCGCACCGTCGAGTGGCCCGCACGAATTTGACCGGAATTCCCAGCACCTCGTGAAGGTGGTTCGGACCGATGGGGGTGCAACGCAGGAGAAGCTCATTGCGGTCGCTTTCGTCCCAATGCTGCCGGGAGTGCCGCAGGAGACACGAAAGCCTGACGAGAATCCCAAGTGAACCTGCCGGGTCCTGCGACGTCAGCCCCGGTGTCGCCTGAGGTTGCAATGGAGAGGCGCGCGGCTATAGTCCGCGCCCTGACGGGACAAGTCCTCCCGCCCCCCTCTCGGAATGCTTTATGGATACGTCGTTCCTGATCAATATTGCGCCGTTCGCCGCGATATTTGCCGTATTCTACTTTCTGGTTATCCGGCCCCAGCAGCAGCAGGCAAAGCAGCACAAGGAATTGATCAACAATGTGCGCCGCGGCGACACCGTCGTGACCGCCGGTGGAATTGTAGGCCGCGTTGCAAGGGTCAAGGATGACGGCGAGGTGATGGTGGACATCGCCGACAATGTGCAGGTGCGGGTGGTGAAGACCACGCTGAGCGACGTCCGGTCGAAGACGCCGGACGCGAAGCCGGACAAGGGCTGAAAGGCCAATGCTGCAAATTCCGACCTGGTCGAAGGTCCTGACCGTACTGATCCTGGCGTTCGGCATCCTGATCGCCCTGCCCAACGCGCTGCCAGGATGGGTGGTCGCGAAAATGCCGCGCTTTCTTCCGACGGGTCAGGTGGCTCTCGGCCTCGATCTGCAGGGCGGCTCCTACCTGCTGCTGGAGGTCGAGTTCGACCAGGTGCAGAAAGATCGCCTCGAATCGCTGATGGGCGATATCCGCACCTCGTTCCGCAAGGCGCGGATCGGCTACACCGGTCTCGAAGCCGGCGCCGACCAGGTTTCCTTTCGCGTCCTTGATCCGTCCCGATACCAGGATGCAAAGACGATCCTCAACGGATTGAATCCCGCCATGGGCGGTTCGGTGCTTTCGGTCGGCGCGCGCGATTACGAGCTCGGTGAACCGGGCCGCAATTCCTTCGTCATGAAGATGACGGACAATTTCAAGACGCGCACGCAGGGACAGATCCTCGAGGAATCGATCGAGGTCGTCCGCAAGCGAATCGACCAGCTGGGCACGCGCGAGCCGACGATCGAGCGCCAGGGCGAGGATCGCATTCTGGTGCAGGTTCCGGGCTTGAGCGACCCGCAGCGGCTGATCAACCTGATCGGCAAGACGGCGAAGATGACGTTCCAGCTGGTGGACGACACAGCGGACGTCGCCCAGGCGCAGCGCGGAATTGTTCCCATCGGCGACGTGCTGCTGCAGATGGCGCCGGCCAAGAACGGTCTCAAGCAGCCGCCAATGGTCGTGGAACGCCGCATTCTGGTGGCCGGAGACCGACTGACCGACGCGAATCAGGGCTTCGATCCGCAGACCAACGAAGCCGATGTGATCTTCCGCTTCGACACGGTCGGTGCCCGCGAGTTCGGCGACGCGACCAAGGAGAACGTCGGCAAGCGCTTTGCAATCGTACTCGACAACCAGATCATCGAAGCACCCGTCATCAGAGAACCCATCCTCGGCGGCAATGGTGACATCACCGGCAATTTCACCGTGCAGAGCGCGAACGATCTCTCGATCCTGCTGCGCGCCGGCGCTCTGCCCGCGCCGCTGCGTGTGATCGAGCAGCGGACCGTCGGCGCCGAACTTGGCGCGGACCAGGTTCTGGCGGGTAAATATTCCACTCTCGCGGGCCTCATCCTGGTGGTGCTGTTCATGCTGGCACGCTACGGATTGTTCGGCGTCTTCGCCGACGTGGCGCTTGCGTTCAACGTGGTGCTGCTGATGGCAGCGCTCACCGCTTTCGGCGCCACGCTTACGCTCCCCGGCATCGCCGGTATCGTGCTCACCATGGGCATGGCGGTTGATGCGAACGTGCTCATCTACGAGCGCATTCGTGAAGAACACCGCAATGGCCGCAGCATCATCGCCTCGATCGATGCCGGGTTCCGCCGCGCCATGGCAACCATCGTCGACGCGAACATGACCCATCTGATCGCGTCGCTGATCCTGTTCCAGCTCGGCTCGGGACCGGTGCGCGGGTTCGCCGTCACACTTGGCCTCGGCATCGTCACCTCCTTCTTCACCGCGGTCATGGTGACGCGCCTCTTCGTGGTGACCTGGCTCCGCACCACGCGCCCGAAACAGCTGGTGATTTAGGTTCGCTTACCCCTCACCCACGCTGCGGCAGAATGGATCGTTCCCTCTCGCATGCCTCTCCCACAAGGGGAGAGGGGAATCCGCGTACTGCATCAGCTCTGTCTGTTCGCGGCGGTGGAGCCGACGCAGGAGCTGCCCTCTCCCCTTGTGGGAGAGGGCTCCGGGACGACGCGCGCGCAACAGCTCAGGCGCCGGTGAGGGAGCCAGCCGCGGCGATGTGGCGGCTCGACCTTTCCGAAAATGAGCTAGACTTGCCCCGGACTTGCTGACCCAACGGGGGAGGTTTTTCGACATGGCCGCATTCTTTTCCAATCTCCGCAATGTGGTGGTTGCGGGCGTCATACTGGCGCTCATCGTCCTGCTCATCCATTGGGCGCAGACGGGCGTCATCGTGGATACGACCTTCTGGCAGTTCCTCGTCCGTTGGCTGCACGTGATCAGCGGTGTGATGTGGATCGGGTTGCTTTGGTATTTCAACTTCGTCTCCACGCCGACCACGCCGAAGATTCCCGAAGATCTGCGCCCCGCGCTCGGCAAGTACATCACCCCGGCCGCCCTGTTCTGGTTCCGTTGGGCGGCGATGAGCACGATCGGGTTCGGTATCGTCCTCGCAGTGCTGAACGGATATTTCGTGCAGGCCTACACGCTCGATCTCGTCGATCCCGCGGGCGCCTTCTCCGATCCGCGAAATCTGCTGATCGGCATCGGCATGTGGCTCGGCACCATCATGTGGTTCAACGTCTGGTTCGTGATCTGGCCCAACCAGCAGAAAGCCTTGAACATCGACAATGCCTATCCCGATCTTACCAAGGACGTGCGCGCCTCGGCGGGAAAGACTGCGGGCATGTTTTCCCGCGTCAATACGCTCCTCTCGATCCCGATGCTGTTCTGCATGGTCGGCGCCTCGCATCTGGCGTGAGCCGACAGGGCGGGGGAGCCGCTTCCGGGCGGCTCCCGGCGCTCGTTTCGCGCGATGACACTGGAAGAGGCGCTGGCGCTCTGCGAAGCAACTGTCCGCAGCTCCGATCCGGACCGTTATTTTGCAACCTTGTTTGCGCCATCCGACAAGCGGCCGCTTCTCTACGCGCTCTACGCCTTCAATTGCGAAGTGGCGCGCATCGCGGATGTGGCCCGCGAGCCGATGGTGGCGGAGATTCGCCTGCAATGGTGGCGCGAGGCCCTGGAGGGCGCGTGCGAAGGCCATCCGCGCGCGCATCCTGCTTCCATCGGGCTTGCGGAAATCTTCGCCTGCGCCTCGCCGCCGCGCGAATTGTTCGAGCGCCTCATCGACGCGCGCGCGCCGAAGCCCGCCTCGGCGCCGTTCGCCGATATGGAAGCGCTTGACGTTTATGCCGACGCGTCCTCTGCCTCGCTGATGCGAATTGCGGCGTACATACTCGATCTGTGGGCCGAAGCGGACATTCCTGCGCGGGAAGCGGGGACGGCTTACGGCCTCGTGCGGGTTCTGCGTGCGCTTCCACAATGCGTCGCGCGGGGAAGAATGCCGATTCCCACTGATCTCATTGTCGCGGAAGGCTTGTCTGTCGCCGACGTGTTCTCGGCGCGCGATTTCGCAGCGTTGAAGCGTGCGATCGCGCGCGTAGCCGATGTGGCGCGGACGCATCTCGCCCGGGCTCGAAAAATGCAGTTTCCGCGCGAGATCCGTGCAGCGTTCCTGCCCGCCTCGCTGGTCCCGGCCTATCTGTCGCAGATCACGCGCAGCAGCAATCCACTACGCGATCGGCACGACATCTCACAACTCCACCGTCAGCTCATACTGTTGCGCTCCGCGCTGCTCGGACATTTGTGAGCCGGGGAAAAGGGAACCGCCAAGACACCAAGGCGCCAGGAAAAAGATTAACCACAGAGACACTGAGGACACTGAGGACACTGAGGAAGATTTTGCGCACATTCGCGCGCGATTCTCTTTCTCAGTGTCCCCAGTGCCTCTGTGTTTCAGTTTTCTCTCGGCGTCCTGGCGGCTTGGCGATTCAACTTTTGGTTCAGCTGACCTCGCGCAACGGAGAGCTTTTGCCTAACCATGCGTCGAGATCGCGCAATGCGCGGTGGGCGAGGGCTTTTTTCCGATCGCGGCCGCGGCTTCCGTCCACGATCTGGGGGAACAGTCCGAAATTCACGTTCATGGGCTGAAACGTTTCGGCCGCGGCACCGCCGGTGATGTGGCCGAGCAGCGCCCCCAGCGCGGTTGTCGCGGGAGGCGGAGCTGATCCATCGCCAAGAATCTCCGCGGCGGCGAAGCGGCCCGCGAGCAGCCCGATCGCCGCGCTCTCGACATAGCCTTCGACGCCGGTGATCTGTCCCGCAAATCGGATGTGCGGACGCGATCTGAGGCGCAGTTGCCGGTCGAGCAGGCGCGGCGAGTTGATGAACGTATTGCGATGCAGGCCGCCAAGCCGCGCGAAGCGTGCCTGTTCGAGGGCCGGGATCATGCGGAAAATTCGCGTCTGTTCGCCATGCTTGAGCTTGGTCTGGAAGCCCACCATGTTCCACAACGTGCCGAGCGCATTGTCCTGGCGCAGTTGCACGACCGCGTGCGGCCGATGTTCCTTGCGCGGGTCCCTGAGGCCCACGGGCTTCATCGGGCCGAAGCGAAGCGTTTCCACTCCACGCGCCGCCATGACTTCGATGGGCAGACATCCTTCGAAATAAGGCGTCGATTCTTCCCATTCCTTGAAGGTTGTTTTCTCGCCTGCGATCAACGCCGCAATAAACGCGCGGTATTGCTCCTCGTCGAGAGGACAGTTGATGTAGTCGGCGCCGCCGCCGCCAGGCCCCACCTTGTCGTAGCGCGACTGCAGCCAGGCGACGGAGAAATCAACGCTGTCCTTGTGGACGACCGGCGCAATCGCGTCGAAGAAGGCGAGTGAATCCTCGCCGGTCATTGCGCGTATCGATCGGGCGAGCACGGGTGACGTGAGCGGCCCGGTCGCGGCAATGACGGGCTCGTCGGGTAGCGTTTCGATCTCCTCCCGGCGGATCTCGATGCGCGGATGCTCCTCGATCGCACGCGTCACCGCGCGCGAAAATCCTGCGCGGTCGACCGCAAGCGCGCCGCCTGCGGGCAGCCGGTTGAGATCGGCCGCGCGCAGAATGAGTGAACCGGCGCGCCGCATTTCTTCATGCAGCAGCCCGACGGCATTGTTTTCCCAATCGTCGGAACGGAAGGAATTCGAGCAGACGAGCTCGGCGAGCCCGTCGGTCGCATGCGCCTCTGTTCCGCGCCCCGGCCGCATCTCGTGGAGCACGACGGCAACGCCGGTGTACGCCGCCTGCCACGCCGCCTCGCATCCTGCGAGCCCTCCACCGATGATGTGAAGAGGGGTCACCAATTCGTCTTTATCCAACATGCCTCAATGTAGCATGGCAGAGAAAATTCCACGCGGAGCCGATCCCTATGATTGTCGTGGCCCGCGCAAGCGGGCCACCCAGTGGAAACCTCCAAAGCGCTGAATTGATACGCGCGTTTTCATTGTCCCTTTGACCTCCCCTCGCTTTCGTCTGGGTGGCCCGCTTCCGCGGGCCATGACACTGAAAGGGTGTGAGTTCTCCGCGGCCTACCCGCCTCCACGTGAACCTTTTTTCTTGCGCGCTAAGCCTCGAACAGCTTCTGACCGATGTATTCGCCGGGGGCGGCGCCGGGCGGGCAAGCGAACAATCCGCCGCCGGTGTGGGTCGCGAACTGGTTCAGCAAGTCGAGTTTGGACATACGTTCGTAGATCCTGACGAAGCCCTCGCGCGGGTCGCCCTGATAGCAGATGAAGAACAGGCCCGCGTCATATGCAATGCCCTGACGCCAGGGTGGCCAGCGTTCCGCCGTGTAGCTCACCCCGTCATTGTAGGAATAAGGCCGGCGCAGTACGCGGGCCCCGCCATTGCTCTGCGCGGCGGCGAGCCTCACATGTGCGTTGATCGGCGTGAGGGGATTGCCGTCCTTGTCGGCGGCCTCCAAATCGAGCGCATCCGACTCGTTCTTTTTTCCGAGCGGTGCACCGGTCAGCTTGTGGCGTCCGAAAGTCCGTTCCTGAAAGTTGGTCCTCATCCGGTCCCAGTGCTCGAGTGCGATGAGAATGCGCCGCGCCACGACATACGAGCCGCCGCGCATCCAGGCCGGGCCGTCATCGCCGACGAAGACGAATTGTTCCATCGCCGTCGTGTCCTGCAGCGATGGATTGCCGGTTCCGTCCTTGAATCCCATCAGGTTGCGCGGCGTTTCGCTTTCGGGCGAATGCGGCAGGAATCCCGTCTGACCCCAGCGGACGTGCGCCATTCCGGTGCCGAGCTGCGAGAGCCGCCGGATGGCGTGAAAGGCGACCTGGGGATCGTCGGCGCAGGCCTGCACGGAAATATCTCCGCCCGTGCGGTCCGCTATGAGTTGGTCGCCGGTGAAGCGGGGCATGTCGATGAGTGCCGGGGGACGTGACGCCGCAACGCCGTAACGATTCTTGCCATCCTTGACGAAAAGCCCCGGCCCGAACCCGAAGGTGATCGTCAGGCGCGACGGAGAGAGGCCCATCGTCTCCGCGATGTCGGCGGGCGCATCAGGATCGCTTCCCTGCGAAGGCGCCATCTCGCCTCTCGACATCAGGGCCGCGGCTTCTGTCCATACGAGCAGAAGCGCAATCACATCGGCGCGTTTCTGGGCATCGAGTTCGAACGCGGCAAAATGGGTGTGGCGCTGTGCGGGTGTGAGGATGCCGCCCTGATGCACGCCGTAGAATGGCTCGACAGAATCTGCGGATCCCGCTTCCGCTGCGATCGGGCGGATCTCTGCTTGCGCCAATCCTGTGCCGGCAATGGCAGCGAGCAGCCCCGCGCGTTTCAGAAACCCGCGCCGCGAAGCTCCAGTCTTGTCTCGTCGCGTCATAGAGAGGCTTCCATGAGCGTGTTTACATCGTCCTCGACATAATAGAATCCCTTGCCGTCGGGCGTCACCACGAGGCCGTATCGGCACTGTTGCCTTTGACAATGGGAATTAGTCTCAATATTGACTAATCGATAGCGTACGAGTCCGGCGTAGCGGCAACCTCTCCAGCAGTTCGAATCCTGCCGGGTGCGCCAGAGGCAGCGGTGGTGGCGGCGCTCGCCAGGGGACTCTCGCTTCAGCATCGCGAATCGATGCTTCCGTTCAAGCGGGTCTGCAAACGACCCAGTGCTGTTGTCTTGGAGGTCTGAATATTCGATTTACAGACCAGTTCGCTGCGGTGGCATACTTTCGTATCACGTCTTCTCGGTAGTGAGCCCGAAGCAGCGGCCGCCCGGGAACGAAATCCATGAACTCGCCTTCAACCGTCTCGTCGATGAAGCTCGTGAATATCAGGTAGCCGTCGCGGGCAACATATTTCCTGGTCAGCGCCAGCATCGCCTGAAAATCACTGGGCGCGAGATGCGTAAATACGGAGAAAAGGCTTAGGAGGTCGAACTCCTGCCCAGCCGCACCAATGTCGACATCGGGAGTGAGCGGCGCTCCCTTCCTGCAATACATTTCATTGTAGACGCTGATGTGTCTGTAGCTGAACCGCTTGTCCTTCACGTTGGACGCGAGAAACTTGATCATTCTGCGGTCCAGATCGACGCCGTGGTAAAGCTTCACGGGTATGTTGCGGCCATAAAGGACCTGCGTGAACTTAACTCCGCAGCCAATATCCAGAACGCGCGTGTCGGCCAGATCGGGAACACCCATCTCCTTCGCGATTGTGCCAATCATATCGACAGCAGAATCGACGGAGGCTCGCTGATTTTCCCGACCTGCACCTCTCCTGAAGTGCTGCGGCACATTGAATTCCACGCCATCGTTCGCCGATTCCGGCACAATCGCGCGGCGCAATCTCGCCGTCAGACTTCGTATCCGGGTGTGAACGGTCATAGAATGTTTCGATATTTCGAGCTGCACAACGAGCTCAGACTCGCACTCATGTTGGCCGTGAGTGCTGGCGGGCTCGTTTTGCCGAACGAGTTGCTCAATTCCAGGTCGGTGGATGACGATCGGACCATGGGCGCGCTTCTTCCAGCTGTGCGGCGAGACGGAAAAGAGTTGCCTCGTCGGCGTAACGCGCGGTGAACATCATTCCGATGGGTAATCCGTCGGGCGATATTCCGAGCGGCAGCGAGAGAGAAGGCTGTCCCGTCATGTTGTAGGGCGGGGTGAAATTGAATGCGCGGCCCTGGCGCTTGTTGAATTCGCGGGGTTCCACATTCACTGGGTCGAGATGGCCGATGGGTGGCGCAGGGGTGATGGTGACGGGTGTCAGCAGAACATCGAAATCGCGCCACAGAGCGAGGATTTGGCGCTTCAGCAGGCGCAGCGTCCTCAAGCCTTCGCCCACATCTGTCGCCGTGCGTTGCTTGCCAGCGCGATAGGCCGCCCAGGCGAGAGGTTCCAGTTCGTCTTCGGACGGCGCGTGACCGACGACCTCTGCCCAGGAATCGATATTCGCCGCGAACATGGCGCCCGAGACCGCACCCTGCGCGCGGTAAAGCGTACGCCAGTCGATGCCGAGTGAAGACTTGTCGATCATGGTGTGACCGAGTTCGCCGAGCAGCACGGATGTCGTATCGAGAACGATCTGCACATCCTTGTGCAGCGCGCCGCCATGCGTGGTTGCGCCGGTGAAAGCGATCCTGAGGCGGCCGGGCGGCGTGCGGATTTCGTCCGTGTACGGACGTGCCTTCGGCACTGATGCGTAGGGCGCGTCGTCTTCGGGATAGCCGGTCCAGTCGAGCATCGCCGCGCAATCGCGCAGGCTGCGCGTCAGCACGTGATCGACCACGAGTCCGTTGGCGCGGCTGCGGTCGTCGGGGCCGCCGGGATTGCGATATTGAGTGGGCTTCAATCCGACGAGGCCGCATTGCGCGGCAGGAATGCGGATGCTGCCGAGCCCGTCGCTGCCATGTGCCATCGGCACCATGCCCGACGCGACGGCTGCGGCGGAGCCGCCGGAAGATCCGCCGGCGCTGTGATCCGGATTCCACGGGTTGCGGCAGACCCCGTAGTAGCGCCCCTCCGTCGTGCCGGGAATTCCAAATTCCGGCACATTGGTCTTGCCCGCGAGCACGAGACCGGCGGCGCGATAGCGGCGCACCAGTTCCGCGTCTCCTGTCGAGCGGTTGTTGCGCAGAAAGGCCGAGCCGTTCGCGAGCGGCCAGCCGGCGACGGGAAGGTCCATGTCCTTGATGAGAAAGGGCACGCCCTTGAATGGTCCGTCCGGAAGTTTTCCGTCCGCAGCGGCGCGCGCCTCGTCGTAAGCGTCGTAGACAACCGCATTGAGTTTCGGATTGTGGCGCTCGATACGCGCGATGGCTTCTTCGAGGAGTTCGCGCGGCGTTACTTCGCGCCGCCGCACAAGTTGGGCGAGGTCGGTCGCGTCGTGACGGCCATAGTCCGCGAACCCCACGTTCAGACCTTGATCTGCGCGTAGTGGCGCGACCACGGCGCCGCGCGTTCCAGTTCGGCCGCGACCTGAAGCAGCGTCAGCTCGTCGCCGAACGGCGCGGCAAATTGCACGCCGATCGGCAAGCCTTCCGCGTTCCAGAACAGCGGAAGACTTATCGCGGGCTGTCCGGTGACGTTCTGAAGCGCGGTGAAGGGCACATAGTCGAACAGCGGCACGAATCCTTTGCCAATGTCGCGCTCGTCGATATCGAAAGTACCAATTTTCATCGGCGGCGCGCCAAGCGTCGCGGCAAGCCAGAGATCATGCGATTCGTGAAATTTCGCCGCACCCCGGGCTGCCCGGTGCAGCGCTTGCTTGGCGATAAGATATTCACTGCCGCTCACGCGCTTGCCGGCTTCGTACATGCCCCAGGTCAGTCCCTCGAAGAGGTCCGCGCTCGGCGTCTGAAAGGTGACCATGGCGACGAAATCGATGGCGGCGGCCAGATTCGCCGTCCATACCGCCATAAAGGCGGGCACCAGAGCGGCGAGATCGAATTCCGGCGTTGCTTCCTCGACGATGTGCCCGAGCTCCGAGCAGAGCTTTGCCGCAGATTGAACGGCGGCGACGCTGTCGGCATGCAACCCGCCGCCATCGAGCTTGCGGAGCGAAAAGGCGATCCGCAGCCGGCGCGGTTTCGCGTCATGGGCGGCGAGCCAGGACGAAGGTCCGGGCGGCGCCCAATAGGGATCGCCCTGAATGTTGGCGCCCACCACGTCGAGCGCAGCCGCAGTGTCGCGCACGCTGCGCGTCAGCACGTGATCGACGGCGAGACCGTCGACGGCCTCGCCCATGTCGGGCGCCAGCGTGCCCCGTCCGCGCGTCGGCTTCAGTCCCACGAGTCCGCAACACGAGGCCGGGATGCGGATCGATCCACCGCCGTCATTGGCATGCGCCAGCGGCACGACGCCCGCCGCAACCGCTGCCGCCGAGCCGCCCGACGAGCCGCCGGTCGAGCGGTCGAGAGCAAAGGGATTACGCGCCGGTCCATACAGTTTCGATTCCGTCAGCGGCAGCAAACCGAATTCGGGCACGTTCGTTTTGCCGAGAAAAATCAGTCCGGCCTCCCTGAAACGCGTGGTGAGAACCGAATCGTGCGGGAACGGAATGGCCGGGATGAACCTCGCGCCCTGGCGCGTCGGCATGCCCTTTGCGAAGGCGAGGATGTCCTTCAGGAGAAATGGAACGCCGGCAAACAATCCGTTTGGCGGCGGGTCGCGCCGTGCTGCCGCGCGGGCCCGATCAAAATCGCTGTAGACGAGGAAATTGAGCGCGGGGTTCACAGCCTCGGCGCGTGCGATGGCGATGTCGGTGAGCTCGGCCGCCGTCACATCCTTCTGCCGCACCAATTCGGCCAGCCCAAGCCCGTCATACTTCACATATTCGGAAAACTGCATGTTCGTGCCCGGTGTTCGCCACCGAAGATTAGCCAGCACCTGACAGCTTGTCACGGAGCCCGGGTCAGGAAAACAAGGCGCCACGACGCCACGAAGAATTTTACAGTGTTCGGCGAGTGGAAGCCGTGACGGGCTGGGTTGAAGCGGGACATTGGCGGGTTGCACATTTTGGTTTCTTATGTCTGTGGCGCGCCTTAGTCTGCCGGCACGCGAGGGGGATGAAATGACGGACAAGATTCCTGTCGGACAGACGATTTCCGGCGCGTATAATTTTGCGTTCACGCGCTTTCTTTCCATCCTGGCGATCGTATGGCTGCCCTACGCCGTCTTCGCGGTGATTGCGGTGGGCCTTGCCCTGCTTGCCGTGCCGGATCTCCCCCGCATGTTGATGACGCACGATATCGACATCGAGGCAATGATGGGCCTGAGCCGCGTCGTCCTCCTCATCGCCGTTATCGGCTTCATCATGTCGTCCATGATCACGGTCGGCCTGCAGCGCCAGGCGCTCGGAAAGCAATCCGCGACCGTCTGGTACTATTTCTCGCTGGGCGCCCCGGTGTGGCGCATGGCTGCCGCTTTCTTCCTTGCCGGGCTTGTCGTCGTCTTCATCGCCATCGTGATTTCCGGGGCCTGCGCCGCGATCTGGGTCACCGCAGGAAGCATCCCGGGCGCGGTGTGGACCGTCCGCGTCGTCGCGATTGCGGCAGGGGTCTGTTTCCTCATCTACATCGCGACACGGCTGTTGTTCTTCCTGCCGGCGGTCGTGACTGCGGAAGAGACTATCGGAATTGAACGCGCCTGGATTCTCAGCCGCGGCAATTTCTGGCGAATCGTCCTGGTGTGGCTTGCGGTGATTCTTCCGGTCGCAATTGCATTCTGGATCGTGTCGCGCGCCGTTCTTGGACCACTCGTGCATTGGCCCCACGCCCATATGGGCACGCGCGAGATACTGCGCATGTTCGCAACGCAATCCACTGCCTTTGCGCCGCTGGTCCTGGCGGTCGAATTTGTGGAGCGCGTCGTAATCCTGGGCGTCGCCAATGGAGCGGTCGCCAATGCCTACCTCGCGGTAGCCGGCGCGCCGCCGGTCGGGTCTGCCGCGGCGCGATGGGGGTCCGAGCCCGGCTTTGGTTCCGGCACCGGAGCCTGATAAGAGCAGGGCAGCGAATCTCCCGAGGCCCGTCTCCAAGGCGCACATGACCAGGATTTCCGTCGCGGAGACGATCCGCTTTGCTTACACTTTCGCCTTCGGACAGATCGGCGCCATCATAGGACTGGTGTGGCTGCCGTTGCTCATTGCCGCACTGCTGCAGTTTCTTCCCTATGCGATCGGCACCGCCTATCCGCCTGACTCTTCCGATGCTGCGGGAGCAACGGGCGCGGCGCTGCTAAACTTCGCTTTCGTGGCCGCGACGCTCGTCCTTTATGCGATGAACTGCGTGTCGGTTACGCGGCAGGCGTTGGGTCTGCGCCAGGGCGCCGCGACGGTTCATTTTTCCCTCGGCCGGCCGGAATGGCGCATGTTCGCGGCGATCGTCATTTGTCTATTGATCACGGTTTCGGTGCTCATGTTTTGCCTTCTGGTCGCGACAATTCCCACCCGCCTTGCCGGAGCGCCGGACTTGCTTGGGGTGGTCGCCGCGCTTGCCGGCCTTTGCGCCGCCGTCTGGGTCACGCTGCGCCTGGTTTTTTTCGTGCCGTCAGTCGTCGTGGCGGAGGAGCGGATCGATCTTCCGCGCGCCTGGATGCTGTCGAGGCAGAACTTCTGGCGTATTCTCGCGATTGTACTGGCGGCAACCGTCCCCTTCCTGCTGATCCAGGGCGTCGTCTTCCTGATCATCCTCGGTCCCGGATTCGTCGCGCCTCTACCCACGAACACCGCCGCCGCGGCCATCACGCTCACGCACCGCCTTGCGCTGTTCGACCGCCACATGCCGACGGTGATCGGATTTGCGCTGGTGCTCGCGCCCTTCAATCTCGGATTGACCTTGGGCGCCTCAGCCTTCGCCTATCGCGCACTCGTGCCCGCGCGCCCCTCCGTTCGCAGCCCGGCCTGAACGCCGACGCGGTAGCGCCGGCGAATCATTCTGCGGGATGCGCCAGCCGGGGGCGGCGGGCTGCGAGACCCTTTAGCGCAAGGTCGAGAATGGCGTCCGTGTCGCGGCTGGTGAGCGGGGCGTGTCCGATCAGGAGCCGGAAATAGAATGGCGCGTAGATGAGATCGAGGGCCGCCTCGATATCGATATTGCGGCGGATGTCGCCCTCGGCGGTGGCGCGCGCCAGCAATGCGCGCCCCTCCTCGCGGCTCTTCATCACGAAATGGGTACGAAACACCTTGGCGAGTTCGCTGTCGCTCTGGGCGGCGGCAATCATCATCGCGGTACTGCGACCGGCGCGTGTGGTGAGGGTTTCAGCCAGCTCGCGCAATCTGGAACGGAGCGCGGCCAATGCGCGGCGTGATTTGCGCGACGGCGGAGCGGTCCGGTCTCGCTCGAGAAAGGCGCTCATCGCCACCGCATGCGCATTGGGCCATTCACGGTAGACGGTGGGCCTGCCGACGCCGGCACGCGCCGCGATCGCTTCCATTGTCACCGCGCCGAGCCCCCCTTCGTCGAGCAGTTTCGATGCCGCCGCCAGGATGCGCCTGCGGGTTGCCGGATCGCGAGGCCGGCCTCGCGAGGGTTTTTTCTCTTGCGCCATGCTTGACCGCGTCCCATATTATCGTTACGATACGTAACGTAATAGATCGCAATTCGCGGTCAGAAGCAAGAGGAGCATGGATCATGAGCACAACCTCCCCCCTCCGCGGCTCGCCTGTCCGTGGCTCGATCACGCCTTACATCATCGTCAAGGGCGCAGAGGCAGCGATCGCCTTTTACACGACGGTTTTCGGCGCCAGGGAAGAATCGCGCCTTTCCGACCCTGACGGCCGCATCGGTCATGCCGAGCTCGTCATCGGCGATGGGCGTCTGATGCTCGCTGATGAAATGCCCGCCTTCGGTGCGCTCAGCCCCCCCGCCATCGGCGGCACGCCCGTCAAGCTTCATCTCCCCGTCGAGGACGTCGATGCGGTGATGGAACGGGCGCGCGAAGCCGGCGCGACAATCCTGCGCCCGGCGCAGGATCAGTTCTATGGCGAACGGTCGGGAATGCTGGCAGACCCGTTTGGACACCAGTGGTTCCTCGGCACGCGCAAGGAGGCGATAAGCCCGGAAGAAATGCAGAAGCGCTACACGGATTCGTTTAAGGTCGCGTAGCACCAGAGAATTGAATGACCACCATGCGATCGCGCAAAGCCAGCATCGCGCTCGTACTCGCCGTCGTCTACGTCGACATGCTGGGCATCGGATTGGCGTTTCCGATTCTGCCGCGCCTCGTTCAACAATTCGAACATGGCGACGTTTCGCGCGCGGCCTGGATCTACGGCCTGCTCGCGGCCGCCTACGCGCTGATGCAGTTTATTCTCGCACCAATGCTTGGCGCATTGTCGGATCGCTTCGGGCGCAGGCCTGTCCTCCTGCTCTCGCTCCTGGGAATGGGCCTCAACTATGCCGTGCTTGCGGCCGCGCCTTCGCTCGCCTGGCTCGTTGCAGGGCGCATCGTGGCTGGTGCAATGGGCGCCAGCTATTCCACGGCGAGCGCCTATCTCGCCGACATCACGCCGCCGGAAAAACGCGCGCAGAGCTTCGGGCTCATCGGCGCGGCATTCGGCTTCGGATTTATCACCGGGCCCGCGCTCGGCGGCTTGCTGGGCGACATCGATCTGCGACTGCCGTTTGTCGTCGCGTCAGTACTGAGTTTCGCCAATCTGGCTTTCGGCTATTTCATCCTGCCGGAATCACTTGCGCCGGAAAATCGCAAGGACTTTAGCCTGGCGCGCGCCAATCCGGTGGGCGCACTTGGTACGATCGGCCGCTACCCTGCCATCGCCGGCCTTCTGATTGTCTTCGTCCTCGCGACGTTCGCCAATAAAGTTGCGGAAACGACCTGGGTGCTGTTCGCAACCTACAAATTCCACTGGACCGCTGCTTCCGTCGGTCTTTCGCTTGCCATGGTGGGCGTCATGTTCGTGATCGGGCAGGGCGGGCTGGTGCGTATCGTGGTGCCAAGGCTTGGTGAGCGCCGCTCAATTCTGCTGGGCCTGTTCGTCAGCGCTGTCGTGGTCGTGCTGTACGGAAGCGTGCCCAGGGGCTGGATGGTTTATCCGGTGATGGTTCTTGCCCTGTTCGGCTGGACCATCGCGCAACCTGCCAGCATGGGCGTGATGTCGCGCACCCTGCCGGCAGACGAGCAGGGACTGCTGCAGGGCGGCATTGCGAGCGTCAACAGTCTGGCTGCCGTTGTCGGTCCGCCCGTATGGACTTCGATCTTTGCTTATTTTGTTGGTCCCTCGACGCCAGTTGTTGTTCCCGGCGCCGCTTTCGACGGCGCGGCGCTCGTATTCCTCATAGCACTTGTAGTCGCAGCGCGAACATTGCCAGCGGAACGCATCGGAGTAGTGGCGCTCGCCGATACGGGGACGTGATACTAGTCCCTTGAATCAACGATGGCGAGCGCTGGCCGACTGATGCTCAGCGCGCCCGGGAGCTGTCTGGAAACCGCGTTGGAGCACCGCGGGGCGTTGCGAACATTACATGAACATATTTATTATGGTTTTATTTACCATGACGGATCACAATCCCTGTCGTTTTCGATTTGTTCTTGTGAAACGCAAGCACTGGGGGCAATCGGTCCAGCCGTAGTCCTCGCCAACTGCCCGATTTTCTTGGGTTTTTGCTTGACTCTGCCTTTTGTCCCATGCTATCCCATGCTGTCCCATGCAGATAGGCCGAACAGCCCCGTGATTTGACTGGCTGCCCGACCCGGCAAGGGAACCGCGAGGGGGCAGTCAATCCACATGGGCATGGCAGCACATCCGCCATTCATCTCGATGCCCGCGGGCGCGCTCGACAGGAAGGGCCGCGTCTGCATCCCCGCGACCTACCGCCAGATTCTGACCGCGCAGAGCACGAACGGGGTCTACGTCTGTCCGTCTTTCTACGAGCCCGCACTCGAATGCTTCGGCGAGGACGTGCTGCAGGAGTTCCACCAGGCGCAGGCCGGCGATGATCCGTTCTTCGCCGAAACGCATGACGTAAAGGCGTTCTCGGTGCTCGCGATGACACAGCTGCTTGCGCTCGACGAAACGGGTCGCGTGCGCCTTCCCGACGCGCTGATCGCCCATGCGGGCCTCGTCGAAAACGTCACCTTCGTCGGCATGGGGCGCAAGTTCGAGATCTGGGACACGCAACGTTTCGCGCCGGTGCTCAACGAGAGGCTCGCCAGTGCGCGCGCTCTGCGCAAATCGCAGCCGGTGGCGTCATGAGCCAGGGCCACGCGCCAGTCCTTCTCGCGGAAGTGCTTGACGCGCTCGCGCCGCGTGACGGCGCCAACTACGTCGACGGCACGTTCGGCGGTGGTGGCTATGCGCAGGCGATTCTCGATCGGGCAAAATGCAAGGTTTTCGGCATCGACCGCGATCCGGACGCGATCAGACGCGGCGCCGCGCTCAAGGAGCATTACACAGGACGTCTGGCTCTTGCGCAGGGACGCTTTTCTGCAATGGAGCAGCTTCTGGTGGAGCAGCACGAAACGGGAAGTGACGGGGTCGTGCTCGATCTGGGCGTGTCGTCTTTCCAGCTCGACGAGCTCGGGCGCGGGTTCTCGTTTCGTGGCGACGGTCCGCTCGACATGCGCATGGAACAGCAAGGTTCGTCCGCGAGCGATTTCGTCAACACCGCCAGCGAAGCAGAGCTTGCGGATGTGATCGCCCGACTGGGCGAGGAACGGCAGGCACGGCGAATCGCCCGCGCGATCGTCGCTGCGCGCCCCCTTTCGCGCACGGGCGAACTCGCGGAAATCGTAGTCAAGGTGCTGGGCCCAGGTGCGGCTCGGCACAAGATTCATCCGGCGACGCGGACCTTTCAGGCGTTGCGTCTGCACGTCAACGACGAGTTGGGCGAACTCGCCTCGGGTCTCGCCGCCGCCGAACGCGTGCTGAGACCAAGTGGGCGTCTCGCCGTCGTATCGTTCCATTCGCTCGAGGACCGCGTCGTCAAGCAGTTCCTTGCGGAACGCAGCGGACGCGTGCCTGCCGGTTCCCGACACTCTCCCGCGTCACTTCCTGCGCGTGCGCCGACATTCCGGCTACTTCCGCCACGACCGTGCACGCCCAGCGCCGCGGAAATCTCGCGCAATCCTCGTTCTCGCTCGGCGCGCCTGAGGGCGGCCGAACGCACATCCGTCCCGCTCGCGGCCTAGGAGGCAATGATGATACGCATTCTAAACTTCGTCTGTTTCGCGGCCGCCGCCTTGTGCTGCCTCGCGCTCTACCATGTCTCGGAACAGACGCGCGTTTCGCGCATCCACCTGCTGCAGCTCGAAAGACAAATCGCCGATGAGCACGGCACGATGAAAGTTCTCCAGGCCGATTGGGAGCGCGTCTCCGAGCCGTCGCACATCCAGATGCTGGCGCAGACAAAACTCGGCCTCTCGGACGTGCCGGCAGTGGCGCTGGCATCGCTGGAACTTCTGCCGCGCCGGGGCGAGACCCCGACGGCCGGATCGCCCGTCCAGACAGCGAGCATCACCATTGCGCCAATTTCGGCCGATCCGCATCTTCGCCTTGCGGCCGCCCATGCGGGGAACTGACGGACAGATCTACGCTCCAGTCGAGCGCAGGCAGGATGGACGCGAAGCCGTCTCTGTGATCCAGCGGCGCATTGTCGTCGCAGCCGGCATCTGCGTAATGGCTTTTGCATTGATCGCCGTCAGGCTAGTCGATGTCGGCCTCATGAAAGGCAGCGTCACTGGCGCATCCGCGCCGATCAGCGAGCAGTCGCAATCCGCACGCGCCGACATTCTCGACCGTAACGGCGTCGTGCTCGCGCGCGATCTGCCTGTTGGCGATCTCTATGCACGACCGCACGCGTTTGCCGACAGGCGCGAAGCGGCGCGGCAGCTTGCCGCCGTGGCCGGCGTCGCCTCCGACCGTCTCGCACGTGCTTTCGACAGTCGGCACAACTATGTCCTCGTCGCGCGTCAGCTCGTTCCCGACGTGCAGGCGAAGATCCGGCAACTCGGCCTGCCAGGGCTCGAATTCGAGCCGGCAGAAAAACGCTACTATCCCGAAGGCCTGGCCGCGGTGCAGGTGCTGGGCACGACCGACCCGGACGGCAATGGCGTTGACGGTCTCGAGCTTGGTCTCGATTCGACGCTTGGCCATGCGGAGCCTGGCGCGGGTGTTGCGCTTTCTCTCGACATGCGCGTGCAGTACGCGCTGGCTCACGAAGTCGAGCAGGCGCGGGAAACCTTTGGGGCGCGCGCGGCGGGCGGCATCGTCCTCAATGTGAACACGGGCGAAATTCTCGCCATGGCCTCGCTGCCGGATGCTCCGGGCGAGACGGGTGCGGCCGCGAACTCCGATCCGCGCCGCAACCGCATGGCGCAGGATGTCTACGAGCTCGGCTCCGTCTTCAAGATCTTTTCTTTTGCGCTCGCAGTGGAGGATCACACCATCCGTCTGGATGAGGTGTTTCCGATCGCGGCGGGCTTTCACATAGGTCGCTACACGATCCATGACGCCGAGCACATGCCGTCGACGCTTGCCGCCCGCGATATCCTCGCGCAATCGTCCAATGTCGGCACCGCACAGATCGCCTTGCGTTCCGGCCCGGAACGGCAACGCGCCTTTCTTGCGCATCTTGGCCTTCTCGCACCCGTGCGGACCGAGTTGCCGGAACATGCGGCCCCTCTGATTCCCCGCCATTGGAGCGAAGTCGAGACCGCCACGATCGGATTTGGCCATGGTATCTCCGTCTCGCCCTTGTCCTTTGTTACTGCTGCAGCTGCCCTGGTGAATGGCGGTCGGCGAATCGTGCCTACCTTTCTCAAGCAGGCTTCCGACGCGCGCGGCGAGCAGCTCATCAAGCCCGAAACCAGCGCCACGATGCGGGAGCTGCTGCGCTACGTCGTGACGAACGGCACAGGTAAAAAGGCGGACGTGCCCGGCTACGATATCGGTGGCAAGACGGGCTCGGCTGAAAAGGTTTCCGGACGCGGCTACGTCGCCCATCGCCTGCTCACCTCCTTCTGCGCCGTTTTTCCCATTGAAAATCCGCGTTATCTCGTGTTCGTCATGCTCGATGAGCCGCATGGCACGAAGGCAACTTTCGGCCTCGCTCTGGCTGGATTCACTGCCGCACCGCTCGCCGGACGCGTCGTCGCGCACATCGCGCCGATGCTGGGCATGCCGACGGACACCTCGGTCGCGGTGCAGGCCAAAGACAACTCATAATGGAAACACAATCGGGGACGATCGTAGCGGGGGGAATGGCGAGCATCGCGCCCATGCAGGAGTTCAGCGAATTTTCAGGTCTGGCGAGCGACAGCCGCTCGGTCGGACCCGGCTATCTTTTTGCGGCGCTGCCCGGCACGCAGGCCGACGGCGCGTTGTTCATCGCCGATGCGGTCAGGCGTGGCGCGATCGCGGTTCTCGGCCAGCCTTCCGTTCGCGCCGAAGCCGAAAAGCATGGCGTACCGCTCATTGCCGACGACAATCCGCGTCTCAGGCTGGCAAAAATCGCCGCCGAACATTTCGGCGCGCAGCCGCGCGTCGTGGCGGCGGTCACCGGCACAAATGGAAAGACTTCAGTTTGCGTTTTCCTGCGCCAGCTGTGGGCGAGCCGCGGTCGCAGCGCCGCGAGCATCGGCACGATCGGGGTTGTTGCGCCGTCGGGCACGACATCGCTCGCGCACACCACTCCCGATGCCATCGAGACGCACAGGCTGCTCGCGCGCCTTGCCTGCGAGGGCGTCACCCATCTCGCGCTCGAGGCGTCGAGCCACGGGCTCGATCAGTATCGCCTTGACGGCGTGGAAATCGCAGCAGCGGCCTTCACCAATCTCACGCGCGACCATTTGGACTATCATCCCGATTATGCGCATTACCTCGCGGCGAAGTTGCGCCTGTTTACCGAGCTTGTCCGGTCCGGCGGATTGGCGGTCGTCAATACGGATGCGGAGGATGCCGGCCAGTTTCTGTCGGCGGCGCGCGCGAGAAATCTCAGGCTCCTCACCGTCGGCGCAAGGGGGACAAAGATTCGAATTGCATCTCTCACGCCACGCGCGGAAGGACAGGTCCTGCGGATCATTTTTGCGGGAATCAGTTACGAGATCGAATTGCCTCTCGTGGGCGCCTTTCAGGCGTCCAATGCGCTCGTCGCCGCGGGCATCGCGATCGGATTGGGCGATCCGCCGGAAGAAATTTTCGCGGCGCTGTCAAATCTGAAAGGCGCCCCTGGCCGACTTGAGAAAGTGGCGGCGGCGACGAACGGCGCGCCGATCTATGTCGATTACGCGCACACGCCCGACGCGCTCGAAACCGTTCTCACTGCGCTTCGGCCGCATGTCGCGGGAAGACTGCATCTCGCATTCGGCTGCGGTGGCGACCGCGACAAAGGCAAGAGAGTACTGATGGGCGCGATTGCCGCGCGGCTCGCGGACCATGTGATCGTGACCGATGACAATCCGCGCAGCGAGGATGCGGCAGAGATACGACACCAGATTCTCGTGCGTTGTCCGGGCGCGACGGAAATCGGCGACAGGGCCGGCGCGATTCGGGCAGCTGTCGCCTCTCTTATGACCGGCGATGTTCTCGTCATCGCTGGAAAAGGCCATGAGAGGGGACAGATCGTCGGTGGAGAGACCCGTCCCTTTGTCGATTCCGATGAGGCGCAAAAAGCGGTGCGCGAGGTTGCGTCGTGACCGCGCTCTGGACATCGCAGGAAGCGGAGGGGGCGACACTCGGCCACGCGACGCGCGCCTTCGAGGCGCGGGGCGTGTCGATCGACACGCGCACGCTGAAATCCGGCGATCTGTTTGTGGCCCTCAAAGGCGAGGCGCGCGATGGGCACGAATTCGTGTCCCGGGCGATCGCGAACGGTGCCGCCGCGGCGCTGGTGTCGCGTATGCCAGACGATATCGCGCGCGAAGCGCCGTTGCTTGTGGTCGCCAATACCCAGCGGGCGCTCGAGGATCTCGGCCGCGCGGCGCGGATCCGCGCCCGTGGCCGCGTAGTTGCGGTTACCGGCAGCGCAGGCAAGACCACGACGAAGGAGATGTTGCGCCTTGCGCTCGGCGCGCTGGGTTCCACCCACGCGTCAGCCTCCTCCTACAACAACCATTGGGGCGTGCCGCTAAGCCTGGCGCAATGGCCTCGCAGCGACGCCTTTGGCGTATTCGAGATCGGCATGAATCACTTCGGCGAGATACGGACGCTCGCGAGCTTCACGCGGCCACACGTCGCGCTAGTCACCACGATTGCTCCGGCACATCTCGAATATTTCGGCAGCGTTGAGGCGATCGCCGACGCCAAGTCGGAGATTTTCGAGGGCCTGTCGCCAGGCGGCGTCGCCGTCGTGCCGGTGGACAATGCCTGCTCCGCGCGCCTGATCGCCCGCGCGCGCCAGGCTGGCGTGGGCCGCATACTGAGCTTTGGCGCTTCGGACGATGCAGACGCCCGGCTCCTCACCCGGTCGGAAGACTCCGATGGCATGAAGATCGAAGCGGAGATCATGGGCCGGCGATGCATGTTCCGGATCGGAGCGTTGGGCGCCCATATTGCGCACAATGCAATCGGCGCCCTTCTCTCAGTCGCCGCACTCGAGGGCGATGTCGTGGATGCGGCGGCATCGCTTGCATCCTTTTCCGCCCTCAAGGGCCGCGGAGCGCGGTTCGCTCTGCCGCTCGCGGGCGGATCGGCCGAAATCATCGACGAGAGCTACAACGCCAATCCTGCGTCGATGCGCGCCGCGCTCGCGCTTCTGGGTTCGGCAAGACCTGGCGGCGGCGGCAGGCGAATTGCCGTGTTGGGAGATATGTTGGAGCTGGGTGACGAAAGCCCTTCGCTACACGCGGCGCTTTCGGGCGCCGTCGAAGATGCGCACGCCGACCTCGTTTTTGCCTGCGGCCGCGACATGCGCGCGCTGTTCGATGTTCTGCCAGCGTCTCGCCGCGGTGTGTGGGGCGAGACATCCTCCGCCATCGCGCCCCAAATCATCCGCACGCTTCGCCCGGGAGACGTGGCGCTGATCAAGGGATCCCTGGGGAGTCGCATGTCCACGATCCTCGACGCACTCAAGAACGGCGCGGGAGCGAAATAGCCATGCTTCCGCTCCTTCTCGTGCGTTTTTCTGATCACCTCGGCGTCCTCAACGTCTTCCGCTACATCACCTTCCGCACCGGCGGCGCGCTCATGACAGCGCTCTTTGTCGCCTTCGTGATCGGCCCGGCGATGATCCGCCGCTTGCGCGCCAGTCAGGGCAGCGGTCAGCCGATCCGCACCGACGGGCCGGCACGCCACATCATCGAGAAGCAGGGCACGCCCACCATGGGTGGCCTGCTGATCCTGATTTCGTCGATCGCTGCAACACTTCTTTGGGCAGACCTCACCCAGGCCTACGTGTGGGTCGTCCTGTTCGTCACAATCAGTTTCGGCCTGCTCGGTTTCGTGGACGACTATCTGAAGGTCACGAAACGTTCACCCGAGGGTGTAAGCGCCAATACCAAATTGTTGATCCAGGTCGCAGTCGCTGTTCTGGCATCGTTTGCGGCGATGTCGCTCGAGGAGCAGTCGCTGGCAGGGACGGTGGCCATTCCGTTCCTCAAAACCGTTCTTCTGCATCTCGGCTGGGGCTTTCTCGCCTTCGGCGCTCTTGTGATCGTGGGCGCGTCGAATGCGGTCAATCTCACCGATGGCCTCGACGGGCTCGCCATTGTGCCGGTGATCATTGCTGCGCTCGCATTCGCGCTCATTGCCTATCTCGTCGGCAACGTAAAGTTCGCCGACTATCTGCAGCTGCATTACATCGCGGGCACCGGCGAGCTTGCCGTGTTTCTCGCGGCGCTTGTCGGCGGCGGGCTCGGATTCCTCTGGTACAACGCGCCGCCGGCAATGGTCTTCATGGGTGACACAGGATCGCTTTCGCTGGGCGGGGCGCTGGGCGCCGTCGCGGTCGCCACCAAGCACGAAATCGTCCTGGCAATCATCGGCGGATTGTTCGTCATCGAGGCGGTTTCCGTGATCGTCCAGGTTGCGTCGTTCAAGTTGACGGGCAAACGAATATTCCGCATGGCGCCGATCCATCATCATTTCGAACAGCTCGGCTGGCAGGAATCCACGATCGTGATCCGCTTCTGGATCGTCTCGGTGGTTCTGGCGCTGATCGGCCTTTCGACGTTGAAACTGCGGTGAGGAACGGGCCATGATTCCCGTCCGATCTTTCAACAATCGCGACATCGGCGTGTTTGGGCTTGCACGATCAGGCCTTTCCGCCGTCCAGGCTTTGAAAGCCGGCGGGGCGCGCGTTTTCGCGTGGGATGAAAGCGAACAGCCGCGCAGTGACGCGGCGGCGCAAGGCGTCCATGTCGCACCATTTGCTTCCTGGCCGTGGAGTCGCATCAAGGCGCTCGTGCTCAGCCCGGGTGTCGCACTGACGCACCCAAGCCCGCACGAGGTGGCGATTGCGGCGCGAGGCGCGGGCGCGGAAATCATCGGCGACATCGAGCTTTTTGCTCGCGAAATTCGCCCGGATGCTGCGCGCGCCGGCCGTGCACCGGTGATCGCGGTCACCGGAACGAACGGCAAATCGACAACAGTGGCGCTTGTCGGGCACATTCTCTCCAGCTGCGGCTTCCAGGCGGAGATAGGCGGAAATACCGGCAAGCCCGTGCTCGATCTCGCACCTCCGAACGCACGCGTGATCTATGTTCTGGAAATCTCGTCATACCAGATCGATCTCGCGCCGGGTCTCGTTCCGGACGTGGCGGTGCTGACCAACATCACACCCGATCACATCGAACGACACGGGTCGCTTGCCAATTATGCAGCCGTCAAGGCGCGGCTTCTGGAGCAGGCGTCGCCAGATGGTTGCGTCGTGATCGGTGTCGACGATGCCAACAGCGCCGCCATTCACACGCGTTTGTCGGCCAGGCGCGGCACCAGCGGCGTGCCTGTGTCAGTCGGCAAGGTGCTTGGGCGCGGGATATTTGCCGTGGACGGCGCTCTTTACGACGCCTGGGGCAACCGCGCATCGAAAGTCATGGAGCTTGGCGTCGCGGCGCATCTTCCCGGTGCGCATAATTGGCAGAATGCCGCGCTTGCCTACGCCGCTGCGCGGCCATTCGTAAAGGATTCGCGCGCTATCGCGTCGGCGATTGCCAGTTTTCCCGGCCTTGCCCATCGCATCGAAGATGTCGGCCGCGTGGGAAAGGTTCGCTTTATCAACGATTCCAAGGCAACGAACGCCGACGCCGCCGCGCGGGCTTTGGCTTGTTTTTCAGACATATTCTGGATCGCCGGCGGCCGGCCAAAGGAAGGCGGAATTGACTCGCTTCTGCAATATGCGCCGCGCGTGCGCAAAGCCTACCTGATCGGCGAGGCCGCGGAAATGTTCGCGCGCACACTGAGCGGTCATGCGCCATGCGAAATCCGGGGAACGCTCGAAGACGCGATTGCAGCAGCGTTCGCCGACGCGTCGCGATCGGGAGTTGCCGCGCCGTTCGTTTTGCTCTCGCCGGCATGCGCCTCCTTCGATCAGTTCCGCGACTTCGAGGAGCGTGGCGACCGCTTTCGTGCCCTGGCCGGTGAGCTTGCCGGGACTGCACAGAGAGAAGCGTCGTGAGGGTCGCCGCAATGGGGCACACCCGATGAGCCGGGCCGACCGACGCAGCGCCGCCGATTGGTGGTGGACAGTGGACCGCACGGCGCTCGTCGCCATGCTTGCGCTGTTTGCGATCGGCCTGATGCTGGCATTCGCGGCAAGTCCCGCGGCCACTGGCGGCCCGATGACGGAAGGCGATTTCCGCTATGCCGCAAAACAGATCGCGTTCGCGGGACTCGCCGTCGTGATTCTGGGTGCGACGTCGGTGTTGCCGTTGCGCACGATCAAACTATCCGCCGCATTGATTTACGCTGCCGCCATAGCCGGCTGCGTGGTCGCGCTTTTCGCCGGCAACGAAGTCCTTGGCGCGCGGCGCTGGATCGATTTCGGTTGGGTCACCCTGCAGCCGTCGGAATTTCTCAAGCCGAGTTTTGCGATTCTTGCTGCGGCTGTGCTTGCCGATAACGAGAAAATGATTCTGCCGAAGGAAGTGGTCGCATTCATTCTTGCCGCGCCGGCACTGTTGATCCTGGTGCTCCAGCCCGACGTTGGGCAAACGGGGCTGTTGTTGGCGCTGTGGGGCGCGCTGCTGTTCTTCAACGGCGTTTCGCTGGCTGCCGTAGGAATTCTGGCCGGATCGAGCGCCGGTCTGGGCTTTCTCGCCTATCTGCTGTTTCCGCACGTGCATCACCGGATCAACCAGTTCTTCGATCCGCAATCCGCCGGCTATCAAACGGAACTGGCACTCAAGGCGTTCGCCCATGGCGGACTTGCGGGTGTCGGACCCGGAGCCGGAACAGTCAAATATCACCTGCCAGACGCGCACTCAGATTTCATCTTCGCGGTGGCGGGCGAGGAATTCGGCATCGCGCTGTGCGGAATCATCGTGCTGCTGTTTTGTGTGCTCTGCATCAGGCTGCTTTTGCGATCTGCACGGATGGCAGACGCGTTCTCGGGTCTTGCCGGAGCCGCGCTCGCGATCGCCGTTGCGCTGCAGGCGTTCATCAACATGGGAGTCGCCGTCAGCCTTTTGCCCACCAAGGGCATGACGTTGCCTTTCATCTCCTATGGCGGCTCATCGCTGTTCGCCGTCGCCCTGACGATGGGTTTTGCCCTCGCCGTCACGCGCCAGCGATCGAAGATCGGCGAGAGGGACGTCGAGCTGTTCGCGTTTCTACGGGAGGCGCGCGCCGCATGACGACGATCGTGCTCTCCGCCGGCGGCACGGGCGGTCATCTTTTTCCTGCCCAGGCCCTCGCCGAAGAGCTTCTGCGTCGCGGGCGAAGCATTGTGGTGATGACCGACAGGCGCGGGCGCGAGTCCGATACCGTTTTCCGGAGTGCGATCATCGAATCGGTGCCGTCGGCGACGTTCGCAGGATCGCTTGCCACACGGTTTGCCGCGCCCCTGCAAATCCTCTGCGGTATCTTTGTCAGCTGGCGGAAGCTCAAACAGATCGAGCCCAGCGCCGTTGTCGGTTTTGGCGGCTATCCCAGCTTTCCAGTGATGATTGCGGCTTGGCTCGGCGGCTTTCCGACGGCCATCCACGAGCAGAACGCAGTGCTTGGGCGCGTCAACCGAATGTTGTCCACGCGCGTGAGCGCGATTGCCGCATCGTTTACACTCATGCGATTCGCACCGAAGGGCACATCGTTCATCGTGTATACCGGTAATCCCGTCCGGCCCGAGGCTGCCGAGCTTACGTCTGCGCCCTACTCGGAACCTGGCGAAGATGACGCGATTCGGCTGCTGGTTTTTGGAGGCAGCCAGGGTGCGCGTGCGCTTAGCGAACTGGTCCCCGCGGCGATTGCGCTCCTGCCGGAATTGCTGCGCCGGCGTCTGGAAATTGTGCAGCAATGCCGCCCGGAGGACATGGAACAGGTCCGCACAGTCTATGAGGCGATGAACGTCGGGGCGGAGCTTGCGCCGTTCTTCAGCGATCTTCCTGCGCGGATAGCGGCGGCACACCTCGTGATCTCGCGCAGCGGCGCGTCCACGATCAGCGAACTTGCCGTGATTGGGCGCCCCGCGATCCTGATCCCATATCCCTTTGCAACTGACGATCATCAGACGGCGAATGCGAGGGTTTTCGCCGACGCTGAAGCCGCCTGGCTTGTTCAGCAGCGCGATGTCACGCCCGAGCGTTTCGCGCAGCGGCTCGAAATGGTTCTCGGCGCGCCGGTGGAGCTGGCCAGGCGGGCCCGTGCTGCACGTGCCCTGGCGCATCCGGACGCGGCCTCGCGCCTTGCCGACCTTGTCGACCGGATCGCACGTCGGGAGGCGGCATGATGCGTGACGCTCCAACCCGCGTGCCTTTCGACATCGGCACGATCCATTTCATCGGCATCGGCGGTATCGGCATGAGCGGCATTGCCGAAATCATGCGCAATCTCGGCTATCGCGTTCAGGGCTCCGACGCGGTCGAAAACGCAAATGTGATGCGATTGCGCGCCCTCGGCATTCCGGTTGCGCTCGGACATGATGCCGGAAATCTCGGCGACGCCGTGGTCGTGGTCTATTCCTCGGCGGTCAAACCCGGCAATGCCGAGTTCGAGGCAGCGCGCAAACGCAAGCTTCCGCTGGTTCGCCGCGCCGAAATGCTGGCCGAGATCATGCGGCTCAAGAGCTGCGTCGCGGTCGCGGGTACCAATGGAAAAACCACAACCACAACACTTGTCGCCGCCTTGTTCGACGCGGGCGGTCTTGATCCTACCGTCGTCAATGGCGGCGTCATCAACGCCTACGGAACCAATGCGCGCCTGGGCGCTGGTGAATGGGTGGTGGTGGAAGCCGACGAAAGCGACGGCACGTTTCTGAGGCTGCCTGCGACGATTGCGGTCGTCACCAACATCGATCCCGATCATCTCGATTTCTACGGCACGTTCGAGCGCATGCGCGCGGCGTTCCAGCGCTTCGTCGAGAATGTACCGTTCTACGGATTTGCGGTGCTCTGCCTCGATCACCCCGAAGTACAGGCGATGGTCGGCCGGATCGAGGATCGGCGGCTTATCACTTATGGATTCAACCCCCAGGCCGATGTACGCGCGACCAACGTGACCTGCTCGCAAGGCGCCGCGCATTTCGATGCGAGCATTCTCGACCGGCGAACGGGACGGGAGACGCTTCTGCCGCAACTGAGCCTACCCATGCCGGGCGAACACAATGTGCAGAACGCGCTCGCGGCCATCGCAGTCGCTGCTGCGCTCGGCATAGACCCGGACCGCATCCGCGAAGCGCTCGCGCGGTTTGCGGGCGTCACGCGCCGCTTTTCGCGCGTCGGCGAATGGCATGGCGCGGCGATAATTGACGACTACGCGCACAATCCGTTCAAGATCGCCGCGGCGTTGAAGGCTGCTCGGCAAGCCTATTCCGGCCCCATCGTGGCGATCGTGCAGCCGCACCGCTATTCGCGCCTGCGCGACACGTTCGAGCAATTCTCCACCTGCCTGCACGATTCGGACACGGCGATCGTGGCGCCAGTCTACGCCGCCGGTGAACAACCGCTTCCGGGATTCGACCGCGACTCTTTTGCAGACTCGTTGCGCGCCCATGGACATCGCCACGTTCTTATCATCGACGGGCCTGATGATCTGCCGCCGCTCCTGACCGATCTTGCCAAACCGGACGGCGCGATCGTTTTTCTCGGTGCGGGATCGATCACGCACTGGGCGGCAGGGCTTCAATCGGCGCTGAGCCGGATGGAGACGCGAACATGATGAATACGCGACTCCGTGAAGCGTGGCCTGCGATGCGCGGCAAATGGCAGGAACG
>Ga0210406_10000647_pt1 | contig 46941 bp, 36 predicted proteins | sample IncBWC30MmetaG_FD_155454 | JGI IMG/M metagenome (GOLD analysis project Ga0210406, IMG submission 155454) | Forest soil microbial communities from Barre Woods Harvard Forest LTER site, Petersham, Massachusetts, United States - Inc-BW-C-30-M | ecosystem: Environmental > Terrestrial > Soil >...
GCCACATTGCTTTACACGTAAAAGAATCTTGTGTTACTCTTGATGAGTCGAAGAGAAGAGGAAAATTCAGGGGACGACGGAGAGGGCACTTGAGCGCACCGAAAGCAGCGTTGATCGAACAATTCCGTTCTCATGTAAAGGATACGGGCTCACCGGAGGTGCAGATTGCACTGCTGAGCGAGCGGATCAACTATCTGACATCGCACCTCAAGAGCCACGTGAAGGACCATGCATCGCGGCGGGGCTTGATTATGATGGTGAACAAGCGCCGGCGCCTGTTGGACTATCTCAACCGGCGAGACCCGGATCGGTACCGCGAGATTGTGGAACGGCTCAGTCTGCGCAAGTAACGGTTTGCTGGAAAGAACGCCGCAAGCTACGCACGAAGTGACAAATTCCAAGCGAAAAATGTCTGGAATTGGACATTCGACTGGGAACAGTTGAATTGTCTCGTAGTGTGGTTTTGGCCAACCGGCGGTAGCACATTCCCTCAGCTCAACGACAGAGCAATTTATATTAAACGAAATGATCTATAGAAAAGGCAGACGGATCTGCCCGGTGCCGCCAGAGGCGGGACCAAAGGAATGAAACATGTCAGAAAATAATCACATACCGGCGCCTCATCAAGTTTCGGTCGAAGTCGGCGGAAGAAAGCTGACCCTGGAAACAGGGAAAATTGCTAAACAGGCGAACGGCGCGATTGTGGCGCGGTACGGCGATACGGTAATTCTGAACACCGCGTGCATGTCGACGAAGCCAAACGATAGGGATTTTTTGCCATTGACGGTGGATTATCGCGAGAACACGTACTCGGCGGGAAAGATTCCTGGAGGATTTTTCAAGAGGGAAGGCCGCCCGACAGAAAAAGAGATTTTGACTTCGCGGCTGATTGACCGCCCGATGCGCCCGCTGTTCCCTGAATCATGGCGCAACGAAACTCAGATTAACGCGATGGTCTTATCTGCCGACAGCGACAATGATCCCGACGTCATCGCGGTGACGGGCGCGGCGGCAGCCGCTTATTGCAGCGACCTGCCTTTTCCGACGCCGATTGCCGCGGTTCGCGTGGGACTCGTGAACGGGCAACTGGTTGCGAACCCCACCGTTGCGGAGCAAAAGTTAAGTCTCATCAACATCGTGATTGCGGGCAGCGATGAAGCCATCATGATGGTGGAATCCGGCGCACTGGAAGTATCCGAAGAAACCGTGGTGGAAGCGTTGGAATTTGGCCACGCGCAAGTGAAGAAGATTGTGGCCGCGATCAAGGGACTGCATGCGCAATTGAAGCCCAAGAAGGTGGAGGTTGCACCGTGGCCCTTTGACCAGAGCATCTACAATTCGATCAAGAAGACCTACGGCGCGGAGTTGCAAGACGCCCTGGATACCGAAAAGCACCCAAAGAAAGAAAGCTATCACCTCATTGACGAATTGAAGGCCAAGATCGTCGCAACGGTTCCGGAAGAAGATGAAGAAAAGCTGACGCTGACCAAGCGCGCCTTCGATCGTTTGAAGGAAGATATCTTCCGCGATGAGATTTTGAACAATCACCGCCGCCCGGATGGACGGGCGTTTGACAAAATCCGCAAAATTACTTGCGAAGTTGGATTGCTGCCTCGCGTACACGGTTCGGCTTTGTTTACGCGTGGTGAAACACAGGCTTTGGCTACTCTTACCTTGGGCACCAAGGAAGATCAGCAACGACTGGATCTGCTTTTCGCGCAAGATCAGCATAAACGGTTCATGCTGCACTACAATTTCCCACCGTTCAGCGTCGGCGAAGTGAAGCCGGTTCGCGGACCCGGACGCCGCGAAATCGGTCACGGTGCGCTGGCAGAACGCGCTTTGGTTAGTCTGCTGCCTCCCGAAACGGAATTTCCTTACGCCATGCGTTTGGTCAGCGACATTCTTGAATCCAATGGTTCGTCTTCGATGGCCACGGTGTGCGGCGGTTCGCTGGCGATGATGGATGCGGGCGTTCCGCTTAAGTCTCCTTGCGCTGGTATCGCGATGGGGCTAGTCGTCGGTGACAATGGCAAGTACGCGGTCATGACCGACATTGCGGGCGCGGAAGATCATTACGGCGACATGGACTTCAAAGTTGCCGGAACACGCACCGGAATCACCGCGCTGCAGATGGACATCAAAGTTGGCGGGATCAGCATCCCGATGATGCGTGAAGCATTGGCTCAAGCCAAGAAAGCCCGCCTGGAAATTTTGGACATCATGGACGCGACGCTCAGCGAAGCGCGCACCACGATTTCCGCTTATGCTCCGCGCCTCTTCAAATTGTCGATTCCTACCGACAAGATTCGCGACCTGATTGGACCCGGTGGCAAGAAGATCAAGTCCATTATCGAAGCCACCGGCGTGAAGATTGACGTGCACGAAGATGGCACAGTGCATATTTTCGCGACCAGCGGTTCCGGCGGCGACGCGGCGTTGCAGATGGTGCGCGATGTGACTGCCAGCGCCGAAATCGGCAAAACATATCTCGGCAAGGTTGTCCGCCTGGCGGAATTCGGCGCATTCGTTGAATTGTTCCCCGGCACCGACGGATTGCTGCACATCAGTGAAATCTCAGAACAGCGTATTCGCGACGTGCGCGACGAACTGAAGCTGGGCGACCAGGTGTTGGTCAAAGTGCTTTCGATCGAAGGCAACAAGGTCCGCCTGTCCCGTAAAGCACTCATCAAGGAAGCTCGCGAAAAGGCTCAGAAAAAAGAAGCCACGGCTGGTGGCGGCGCGACTACAGCCACGGCTGAGTGAATTTCGCCTGCTTATTTAGAATGGCAGAGGCTTCCGGGAAACCGGAGGCCTTTTGTTTTGGTGTGCCGATCCTTCAGACATTTCATTGGTGAAGCGGTTCCATGCAGGATCCGCATAATTTTGCCCGAGGAGTGCGGAGGGGCTTGCCGCATCTCTTGCATGGCCGGCCATACAGCGAAAGCCTGTGGTGCCAAATCGCGTTGGGATTGGTCTCGCGGAAGCCCCTGACGCGCTCGTGTTCAGAAAGGACTGCGCTAAACATCCTTTGTTGAACTGTCGCGCCTTGACCCCTGTAGAGAAGGCCTGTAACAGATTGAAATTCGTCGTCGTAGAGCATTGGAACTTCAGCGCGGCATCGCCAGCACCAGAGAAGTTTCATGCGAGGGGCTCACAGAGGGCCGGGAAACGTGCAGAAGGATCCCGAGGTCTAGTTTCTGGAGCAGGAACCGCAGTGAACGGCGTCCAACGCGCCCCACAACGCGTTTAATGCGTTATGTGTAGAGGCGAGGACTTGTTCTTCATCGCCGCAGGCGTTTTCCATGAGCCAGTTGCGCCAGGCAGCGCGATGCGCCTTGTCGGCTTCTTCATGCACCGAAAAATATGCGGTGCCCTTGGCGTCGTTGATTCCGTAGTGGCGATTCAGTCCATCAATCTTGGTGATAGCAATTTCCGGAACTTGCGATTCGTAGGCATAAAGCGCTGCAACGGCTTCGGCGACGGATCGGTTCGCGCATATATCACGAAAAGTGTGAACAACGTGTTGCGTGCCGGGAAGCGACGGAGCAGATGTAACATATTCTTCACTGACGCCAAGAGCGGCGGCGAAGTCGAGCCACAGTTGCGGGTGCGGAGCTTCCGGATTTTCCTCTTCCGCTAGGTTTTCAAGCACGATTGGCCTGAGCGAAGCGTCCGCGCGGACCGCCAGGACGCGCAAGTGTTGCGGAAACGCCTGCACGTGGCGGTAATACTGCGCGGCGTATAGCTGTAATGATTCGCGGGAAAGCTTGCCCGCTTGCCAATCCTGATAAAAAGGATGATTCAGCAGATTTTTTTGGGCAATGGCGGCGTCAATCTTTTCGAGAAGTTGAGTGTTGGACATGTGGGCATCCTTCTTACCTAGGATTTAGCCGTTGCGAAGCGTCGCCGTGTCGCATTTGCACAGCAACGGCGGTGCCGTAAATTGTAGCAAAGCTCCACGAGCACGCAAGATCAGTAAAAGATTTATTTAGACTTTGGCTGAGCCGCGTCCTTTTTGGCCTGTTCGGCCCCGCTCGCACAAGCTTGTTGCACGTTACTCTTTATCGCGGAGCATTTTTCAAATGCCGCCAGCGCTTTGTCGGAGTGGCCGGCGTTTTGGTTGGCGACTCCGAGCAAGTAATAGTTGGTAGGATCCTGATTCGAGCCGGCACTGACGGCTTGCTCCAGTTCGGGAATTGCCGCTTCGAACTCATTTTTGTGGACCTCGACCAGCCCGAGGCTGCCGTGTGCCATCGCCAAAGTCTGGTTTTTCAAATCCGCAAAAGTAGCGTCGGACATTCCTTCCGGCTTGGCCAGAGTGGCAATGCCTTGTATCGCGTTCTTGCCGTAGGTGTCGGCTTTGGCCAACTGTGCCGCGGAATCGGGCGTGGAGGCCGTCACGGTGCGCGAGATCGCCTGACTCATCACCGCCATAATGCGGAAATCCTGCGGATTCAGCTGCAATTCTTTCTCACCGGCAGCCACGCCCTTATCCACCGCTCCGTTTTGTATGTAAGCGACAGTCAGAAACGAATAGACCGGCGCCGAATAGCTGGTCGACGTGTATTTTTTCAGAAAATCCTCTCCCGCTTGTATTTTTTTGCCAAGATCGTCGTTGGACATCGATTGAAATTTCTGGAAGGCCTTGTAGGCCTTTTCCTCCGCTGGAGCCGGGGGCTTGATGATTTCCAGAGAATTCTCGGGATTCAGCGGCGAAGTATCCCTGCCAACGGTTCTTCCGGCTGAAGCGCTACTGCCTGAAGACGAGGTAGATCCCCGGGTCTGCGCCAGCGCTCCCGTGGCGACAAAAAGAGAAGCCAAGATGCATGCTTTAACTTTAGTGGGGAAATTCATAACGCCTCCTCTGCGGAACAAGAGCGACTCAACGTCTGCACCAAGACATATTATCTCTCACGAGATTTTTTTACACCTGCGGAAGTGATGCTCACAAAAGCGTTTTAGTCGGATAAGTAGTGTGAGATCCGATGCCGCGTACCTAACTCGAAGATGCGTGGACGCGAGTGATGTTAGCCCCAACAGCGCTGAGCTTTTCGACGATGCGCTCGTAGCCACGGTCGATGTGATAAACGCGTTCGATGGTGGTTTCGCCACCGGCCACCAGAGCCGCGAGGACCAGGCTGGCACTGGCGCGCAAGTCTGAAGCCTGCACCGTCGTGCCGCTAAGTTGTGAAGGGCCGCGCACGATGGCACGGCGGCCATCAATGGAAATATGCGCGCCCATGCGCATCATCTCGCTGGCATGCAGATAGCGATTCTCGAAAATCGTCTCGGTGATGGTGGATGCGCCTTCAGACTGCGTGGCCAGCGCCATATACTGCGCCTGCATATCGGTAGCGAAGCCTGGATACTCCTCGGTGGTCAGATCTGCGGCGACGAGTTTCTTTACCCCGCGTACGCGCAAACTGGCAGGTCCAGCTTCTTCGATGGATACTCCGGCATCGCGCAACTTGCCGATGACCGCGCCCAGGTGCTGCGGTTCGCATTTGGTAAGCGTGAGGTCGCCATTGGTGATGGCTCCGGCGACCAAAAACGTGCCAGCTTCAATACGGTCCGCGATAACCGCGTGCTCCGCTCCACCTAGTGAAGAGGCTCCCTGAATATGTAGCGCCGCGGTCCCATCGCCGCATATTTTCGCTCCCATTTTTCGCAGCAGCACAATTAAGTCGGTCACTTCTGGCTCGCGTGCGCAATTCTCGAGGATCGTTTCGCCATCAGCGAGCGCGGCAGCCATCAAAATGTTTTCCGTGCCGGTTACGGTAATTTTCTCGAAGACAATGTGCGCGCCCTTGAGCCGGCCTCGGCGCGGCGCCCGAGCCTCGATGTAACCGTGGGAAGTCGTGATTTCTGCCCCCATTTTTTCCAGAGCGGTCAAATGCAAATCCACAGGACGTGCGCCGATAGCGCACCCCCCGGGAAGCGAAACGCGCGCCATTCCGGTGCGTGCCAGGGTCGGGCCGAGGGTCAGAATGGAAGCGCGCATGGTCTTGACCAGTTCGTAAGGCGCTTCAGCATCACTGATGGTGTGCGCCTGAAACGCGTAGTCCGCGGCGGGGAATTCGCTGGTGGCCACAGAGACGCCCATATAGGCAAGGAGTTTGCCCATGGTGATAATGTCGCGCACTTTTGCGACGTTATGGAGCGCAACGCGGTCGGCCGTTAACAGGGAAGCCGCCATCGCAGGCAGAGCAGCGTTCTTTGCGCCGCTGATCTCTACGGTCCCGTGTAAGGGAGTACCGCCGGTGATAAGAAATTTATCCATGCCCTTTGTTAGCGAACGATAATTCGCTCGCTTTGTCGCCTACGGCTCTCCCAAAGCCAGGCGCAAGTTGCCGCCGGCAGATTTTAAGGATTGCTCAGCCTCCACGACATCCATGTCTTTCTTCAGCATTACTAGAGCTACGCGCAAATCGTGTCCGGATTTCCGCAGCGCGTGTCTCGCCGCGGACACACTCTTGCCACTGGCCTCAACAAGAATTCTCAGCGAACGGTCGGAAAGCTTCAGGTTGGTACTGAGCAAATCAATCATCAGGTTTTCATACGCATGTCCCAGCCGCACCATCGCAGCGGTTGAGAGCATGTTGAGCACCATTTTTTGCGCGGTGCCGGCTTTCAGTCTCGTCGAACCGGTCAGAACTTCAGGTCCGACTTCCGGCGCGATCAGAATGTTTGCCACACGCGCTACCGGCATGCTGGGGTTCGCGGTTACGGCCACCGTTGTAGCTCTGCGCTTTCGCGCGTGTTTCAGCGCTCCGATGACATAGGGGGTCGTGCCGCTCGCTGCGATGCCTACGACCACATCATGCTGAGTAAGCTGCTTTGCGGCCAGATCTCGTTCGCCGTTTCTCGTAGAGTCTTCCGCTCCTTCGACCGCGTTGGTGACGGCGCGTTTTCCCCCTGCAATCAGCGCTTGCACCAGTTTACGGGACGTGCCAAAGGTGGGCGCGCATTCAGCCGCGTCCAGCACGCCGAGTCGCCCGCTCGATCCCGCGCCAACGTAGAAAAGCCGCCCGCCATTTTGCATTCCATTCACAATCGCTTCCGCCGCGCGCGTAATGGCAGGAATTTCCCGCGCCACGGCCGCGGCGATTGTGCAATCCTCTTTATTCATCAAGCGAACAATCGCTTCGGTTGAGAGCCGATCCAAATTCATCGAATGAGGATTGCGCTGTTCGGTAAGGCGTTCTTCGGCGCGCGAAAGGTTTTTTTGGCCAGGACTCACCAGTGCATTATATACGTTCGGCCAAATCGCCCGAAATTTCGTGCCACGGAACGGAACCGCTGCAGCGAGGGAGTTACTATACAAACGGACTCACGTTGCAAGCTATCGGATCGGGACTAATTCGATGGACACCAACGCGCTTGACGTATCGTGTCCGTGCGGCCTAATCGGCTATTCTAGAAAAAGCCGAGCATCCAGACGCCACGCAAATAGGGCACCATTGGAAACTGAATTCATGGATTTGCTAAGAAAACTCTTCGAACAGCATTTTCATTCGCCGCCGGACCGCGTGCTGCCGCTGCAGGGCGAATTGGGCGGCTCTGGACGCAAGATCATCCGGCTGGCGAACGAAGAAGCCAGCGCGATCGGCATCCTTTACGGCGTACGCGAAGAAAACGTCGCGTTCCTTTCTTTTTCCAAACACTTTCGCAAGCACGGCCTTGCGGTTCCGGAAATTTATGGCGAAGAATTGGATCACGGCGCGTATCTCGAAGAAGACCTGGGCGACACAACGCTCTTTGAATTTCTCTCCAGAAATCGCGCCAACGAACAAATCGCGCCGCAAGTCGTGAGCGCCTACGAAAATGTTGTGGCGACATTGCCGCGTTTTCAGGTCGAAGCCGGACGCGATCTCGATTACAGCTTGTGCTATCCCTGCGGCAGTTTCGACCGGCAATCGATCACCTGGGATCTCAACTACTTCAAATATTATTTTCTTCGCCTTGCCGGGATTCCTTTTAGTGAGTCAGCGCTGGAGAATGATTTTGGGAAATTGACCGACTTTCTGCTCAGCGCCAATTGCGACTATTTCTTGTATCGCGACTTCCAGTCCAGAAATGTGATGCTGCGCCGGGGAAATCCATATTTTGTGGATTATCAGGGCGGCCGCAAAGGCGCTTTGCAATATGACATCGCCTCCATGCTTTTCGACGCCAAGGCCGATTTGCCGCCCGAATTGCGCCAGCATCTTCTTGAGCACTATCTCAACGTGCTGAGCGGCTACACAAAAGTGGCGCGCGACGAATTTTTGCATCATTACTATGCGTACGTTTACGTGCGCATTGTGCAGGCGCTTGGCGCCTATGGTTTCCGCGGCTTTTACGAGCGAAAAGCGCACTTTCTGCAAAGCGTTCCGTTTGCGCTGAAAAATCTGCGTTGGCTGGCGCACAACGTCGAGCTTCCGGTGCAGCTGCCAACGCTGATGGATGCATTCAAGAACATGCTGGCTTCCGAAAAACTGCTCGGGCTGGCGGGCGAAGCAGACGAGTTGGCCGTCCGCGTTTTCAGTTTCTCCTTTCACAAAGGTCTGCCGAAAGACGAGTCGGGGAACGGCGGAGGATTTGTTTTCGACGGGCGGAGCTTGCCAAACCCCGGGCGAGAAGAGCGTTTCAAGACGCTAACCGGCAAGGATCAGCCGGTAATGGACTACTTGAACCAACAGGAAAGCGTGCACCAGTTTCTTGCCAGCGTGCTATCGCTTGTGGACGCGACTGTCAGCACTTATCAGGAACGCGGATTCAAACATTTAATGGTGTCGTTCGGCTGTACCGGTGGCCAGCACCGTTCGGTCTTCCTCGCGGAACAATTGGCAAAGCGTCTTCGCGCGCGCAAGGGCGTGCAAGTTATCGTTCGCCACCTCGGCCTCGAGGCGCTGGAGAACGAAACGGTCCTGGCAAGATCTTCGCGGTGAGATCGATGGATATAGACTTGCTGAAGACTGTTTCACGCCGATTCCAGCACGCAGTCGTCATTCCGGGCGAAGCGAGGAATCTCTCTGGGAATTTCTGGCGCGCCATCGTTAACGTCGCGTGTGCCCGCGGATGAAAGCGATGGTCTTAGCGGCGGGACTGGGCACGCGTCTTCGTCCTTTAACCGACGATCGTCCTAAAGCTCTCGTAGAAGTTGCCGGCCGCACCCTGCTGGAGATAACCCTCACGCGCTTGAAATCATTCGGTGTTGGTGAAGCAATCGTCAACGTCCATCACTTCGCCGACATGGTAATCGGCTACCTCAAGGCCAACAATAATTTTGGAATGCGCATTGAATTTTCGCGCGAAGAAATTCTACTGGACACCGGCGGCGGGTTGAAGAAAGCAGCTTGGTTTTTTCAGGGAAACTCACGAAATGACGTAGAACCGTTTGTTCTACACAACGTGGACGTGCTGAGCTCGATTGACCTGGCGCTAATGCTAAAGCGACACAGAGAAAACCATTCTCTCGTCATAATCGCCGTGCAGAAACGCGAAAGTTCACGGCAACTGCTGTTTGACGAACACGGCCAGCTTTGTGGCCGCGTTGCTGGTCGTGACCGTGAAAAGGAGATTGTCCGGCCGGCACAACTGCTCGAGCCGCTGGCATTTTCCGGCATCCATGTAATTTCTCCGCGCCTGCTCCCGATGATGACCGAGCACGGCGTGTTCTCCATTATCGACTCGTATTTGCGTCTCTCAAGACAGGGCGAGAAAGTCACAGCATTTCGCGCCGACCAATATTACTGGCGCGATTTGGGTAAGCCAGAAAGCGTACGGCTAGCAGCAGATGATCTAGCCCAAAATATCCTCTCGCGGTAGCCACACTTCCTGCCTGTAGGTTTTTCTCGGCAGTAGTTTTTACTTGATTGAAGTTGCGGGCGTCGCTAATCCCAGTGATTCCATCACAGCGTCGTGTAGCGCGGGTCGCACCTTCGCCAATTTTTGATTTTCCCGCGTTGGATGCACACGGTTTGTCAGGAATACCACAAAGAGCTGGCGATCAGGATCGATCCAAATCGATGTACCGGTAAATCCGGTGTGGCCGAAGGTGTGTGGCCCCATAAAATGTCCGCTCGAACCGCCTTCGGTCGGAACGGCCCAGCCCAGCGTTCGCGTGCCGCCGGAAAGCTGCTGCGGTTCGATAAATTCGGAAATTGTCGCGCGGCGCAAGACACGCTGATGAGCGTACACGCCACCGTTCAACAGCATTTGGCAGAACGCAGTCAGGTCCGGCGCGGTACTGAATACACCGGCATGCCCGGAAACGCCGCCGATGGCCGCCGCATTTTCATCGTGCACTTCCCCTTGAATCAAACGGTGCCGGTATTGATTGTCGATTTCGGTTGGGGCAATTTCCGGCCAAAGCTTCTTCGGCGGCTTGAACATGGTGCTCGACATTGCCAAAGGAGAAAAAATATATTCGCGCGCCAGCGTATCGAGCTTCTGTCCCGTCAGGCGTTCGATAATCTCCGCCATCAAAATAATTCCCAGGTCGGAATAAACTTCTTTGGTTCCCGGCTCGTAATCAAGCGGTTCCGCGAAAATCTTGTCCAGGGTGTCCCGCTTTGACTTCGAACTGCGCCAATACTCCTTGAACGGCGGCAGCCCGGAAGTGTGCGTAAGCAAGTGACGGACCGTGACGCGGTGACGCCATTCAGGTTGCGGACCGCTGGACCACTCCGGGAGATAGCGTTCCACATTCGCGTCGAGATCCAAGCGCACCGGGAAGTCGCCCTCGGCAAGTTTCGCGACGATCGTCGTAGTAGCCACCACCTTTGTCAGCGAAGCGATGTCGTACATCGTGTCGATCGCAATATTCCGAGACTTGGCTTCGTAGGTTTGTTTGCCGAATGAATGCAACGAAACTTTGCCGCGGTATCCGACGGCCAGCGTCGCACCCGGAAACGCTTTATCCTTGATCGCAGCCTCAATTACATCGAATGCCGGTTGCAATCGCGCTTCAGTACGCTCGTCCAGAGGCTGCACTTTCATTGTGTCGGCTGGCACTTCAATTCCGAAACCCGCTTTCATCTGTACGCTCGGAATGGTCACCGGCAGGTGTCCGCGCACGGGAATCTCACCAAACAGCGCGCGAGCCATGGAAATTTGCGCTACATCGCTGATACCGAATGCGCCCAGCCACGTTTCTGCTTGTGGGAAGCCTTCGATTAAATAAGGACTGCCGAACGCCAGCGTAATGACCGGTTTTCCGGATTTATAAATCTGGTTGGCAAGCGCGGCCTGTTCCGCTGGCACATCCACGTTTCCTTTGCGATCGCTGACGCGAACGAACAAAGCCAGAATTGCGACGTCGTAAGAATCAGGCGAAGGAAGTTTGATATTCGCCGCGTCGCGGAATCGCGTATCTGCGCGAATCGTGGTCACCGAATCGAACCGGCTCCGCAGTTCGCGTTCCAAATCTTCGCCGGGAGTCGGTTCAGGATCGGCGTAAAACGCCAGCACCAGCGCGCGAGAAGGTTTTGTTCCGTCGAGCGGCAAGCGGTGCGGCGTATCTCGAAGCAAAGTGATTCCGCGATCAGAAATGTCCTGCGCCTCTTTCTGCCACGCCGCCTGCGCGAAGTGCGCATTCATTCCGTTTACATCCACCAGCCGATTTTTATTGAGGCCCAACCGCGCTTTCGCTTCCAGTATTCGCCGCACGGAAGCGTCCAAGCGCTCGTGCGAAATTCGTCCAGATTTGACCGCCTGCTGCAGCGCTTCGAATGCGGCATCGGGAACCGGCGGCATTAACAAACAATCGGCGCCCGCCAGCAGGGCGCGCACTGCGGCTTCCCCGGGTGCAAAACGAACGGTGATGCCGCCCATATCCATCGCGTCGGTAACCACCAAACCTTGAAACCCAAGTTCTTTACGCAGAACACCAGTCAGAATGTGCGAAGACAATGTTGCAGGCGTGTTGGGATCGGGCTCGAGCGCCGGAACATTGAGGTGTCCCGTCATTACGCTGCCCGCTCCAGCAGCAATCGCCGCGCGGAACGGAACCAGTTCCAAAGAATCCAGACGTTGACGATCCGCGCGAATTACAGGCAGATCAATGTGCGAATCGGCCGCCGTGTCGCCATGGCCAGGAAAATGTTTGGCAGTGGCCAGCCCACCGTTTTCTTCCACTCCACGGACGTATGCAGAAACAAATTCAGACACACGTGCGGCGTCTTCGCCAAATGACCGTGTATTGATGATGGGATTCCCGGGATTGTTGTTTACATCGGCCACTGGAGCGTAAATCCAGTGCACCCCTGCCTGGCGCGCTTCGAGCGCTGTGATTTTCCCCATGGCGTAGGCATCCTGCGAATGACCCCCCGCCGCGATCGCCATCTGGGTGGGGAATGATGTGCCTTCATCCAGCCGCATTGCCGATCCGCGTTCAAAATCCGCGCCAATCAACAAAGGCAATTTGGATTTCGACTGCAGCTGGTTATTCAAAACGGCTGTTGGATAAGCCTGGCTCTTTTCAATTCCCAGCGGCGTAATGCGCGTAATCAGAATAAATCCGCCAGCATGAAGATCGCGCACGTCGTGCATCATTTGCTGGTAGGCAGGCGAGTCGGTCGCGGTAAATGTTCCGTGATAAGTCGTGAAAAACAGTTGACCGATCTTTTCGTCAACCGTCATTTTCCGCAACGTGCCGTCCACCCATTGCCGCTGCGATGGGGACAACGCGCGCAGAGCGCCAGCGGTTTTCTGATTCGGCGCAGGTTTCGTTTGTTTTGCCGCGGCGGCGCGGCTTTGACTGCGTAATTTGGTTCCCATAAGGAGCGCGAACGGCAGTAGAAACAGGCACATCACAACGCGGCGTTGCAGCGGCATCGATTCTCCAATTGCCTGGAATCTCGCGGAGTTACGCCCTGCTTCTTCTTCTGTTGATAACACACGCAACTCAGTGCGACAACGCGATTCACCGCAGGGCGTTCCAGAATATCATTGCAATCGAAACGAACCGGGAGGAAATCTTGCCGAACCGCGCGTCAACAAATTGGGGTCTATTGAGCTGTGTGTTCGGTACGCTCCTCTGCTTCTTGCTTCAGCCTGGTCTAGCTACGACAAATACCGCAACCGCCAAAAATAAATCACGCGCACGCGCCGGTCGCGTACAAACCGGCCTGGACGTCCTGGAATCACAAAAGTTCGCAGCGCTGCGCGGCAAGCATATCGGAATTATCACCAATCACACCGGCCTCGATTCGCAGGGCAAATCCACCATCGAGTTGCTCGCGCACGCGCCGGGCGTACAAGTCGTCGCAATTTTCAGTCCGGAGCACGGCTTGGGCGGCCAGCTGGACGAACGTCTGCCCTCGAGCAAAGATCCTTCGACCGGCTTGCACGTATTCACGCTGTACGGCGAAACTCTGCGCCCCACCGACGAGATGTTGCAAGGAGTGGACACGCTGGTCTTCGATCTTCAGGATGCAGGCGTCCGCTTTTATACTTACACCGTCACCATGGCTTACGCCATGGAAGAAGCCGCCAAGCGCAATATCGCGTTTTATGTTTTGGATCGCCCCAATCTTCTTGGCGGAGAAATCATCGAAGGCCCGATGCTCGATGCCGACAAAACCAACTTCGTCGCTTATTTCCCAATTCCCGTCCGCTATGCCTTGACCATCGGCGAGCTCGCGCAATTCTTCAACTCCGAAAATCACATCAACGCGGACCTGCACGTCATCGCCATGAAGAATTGGCACCGTAATTATTTTTTCGAGAGCACTGGCATTCGTTGGATTCCGCCTTCGCCCAATTTACGTACTTTGAAAGGTTCGATCGTCTATCCGGGATTGGAAATCCTGCAAAACGCGGGCGTTTCTGTCGGCCGGGGAACCGAAGCGCCGTTCGAAGAATTTGGCGCTCCGTGGATGGAGGGCGAAAAAGTAGCTTCGGCTCTGAACGCTGCGCATTTGCCCGGACTGAAGTTCGTCACGCAACCTTTTATTCCAGTTACCGGTTTATACGCCGGTAAGCGTTGCAATGGCGTTGGTATTCGCGTCGGAGATCGCGCCGCCATTCGTTCCATGCGAATGGGCCTGGAAATCGCCGCGTTGCTGCAGAAAATGTATCCACAGAATTTCGACGTTTCGAAAACCATTGCGCTGCTCGGCAACGCCGAAACCGTGCAGAAATTAGAAGACGGCGCATCTCCAGCCGGCATCGTCACCAGTTGGCAGGCCAGTCTGTCGGACTACGACAAAACCCGTCGCCGCTATCTCCTCTATAAATAGTTCGAAATAGCTCGTTGCAACACCTTGTGATAAAGTCCGCCAATGGCCCCGATGCGCATCGTTTCGTTGCTTCCGTCTGCGACTGAGATTCTCTTCGTTCTCGGGCTCGGCGAGCAAATCGTAGGTGTCAGCCACGAGTGCGATTTTCCTCCGGCCGCCCGCACAAAAACCGTTGTCATCCACTCGCGCATTCCGAAAGGCGCCGCACCTGAAGAAATCGACCGCCTGGTGCGCGAATTCAGCGCGCGCGGCGAAAGTGTGTACTCCGTTGACGCCGAAGCTCTCCGCAGCCTTTCGCCCGACCTCATCGTCACCCAGGATTTGTGCCATGTCTGCGCCGCATCGCCTGAAGATCTCGCAGGAGTTCTCGCAACTTTCCCATCCAAGCCGGAAGTGCTGTCGCTCAATCCGCTCGATCTCGGCGATGTCTGGCGCGACATTCTCCTGGTCGGCGAACAAACCTTCCGCCCCCACGCCGCCGAGAATCTGATTGAATCCATCGGCGAAAAGCTGGGCGCGCTCGAACAGCAAATCGATTCTGCGAAGCAAGAGCAGCCGTTTAGCGATCACCCGGCCGTCGCCTTCCTCGAATGGCTCCAGCCTATTTACGTTGGTGGTCACTGGATTCCGGAAATGATTAAGTTCGCCGGAGGACGCGATGTCTTTGGCGAGCCGAGCCGTCCCTCCTTCCGGGTGACGCTCGATGATGTAGTCGCCGCGCAGCCAGACTTCCTGATCGCCGCGCCGTGCGGATACCGTGCAACGCAAGCCCGTGAAGAGTATTGCTCCATCGCTTTTCCGTCTGGTTGGCAAGACATTCCTGCGGTTCGAAACGGCCGTACTTATGCGCTCGACGCCAACAGCTATTTCTCCCGCCCCGGCCCTCGCCTCGTCGTCGGCCTGGAAATTCTTGCCAAGCTGTTGCATCCCGCCATCGAGGTGAGCAGGGAAGCGAAAGGCGCAATTGTGCCCATAGCCACCGCAAAATACGCAACCTCGGCGTAGCGCAGAGATTCCTGGCATAAATCCCGCGCCGGACACCTGTACTAAAGTCCAGTTGACACTGTCATTCCAATATATAAGACTCTTACACATAAGGGAGCGACTGATGATCGGTACAGGCGTTAAGAAAGGTACCGCGGAACTTGCCATTCTCAGCGTCTTGGAGGACCGCCCGCTCCACGGCTACGAGTTGTCCCGCCGCATTGAAGCGCAGACCAAAGGCTCATTGAGTTTTAGCCTTGCCGCGCTCTATCCCATGCTCTATCGCATGGAGCAACGCCGATGGATTCGCGGCACATGGGAAACAAGTTCCAACGGCCGCCGCCGCCGTTGCTACCGGCTCACACCGCAGGGAAAGAAAAAACTTCAGCCTCTTCGTGCCGAATGGTTGGAACTGTTCAGCGCCCTGCAACGCTTGACGAAGGTTTCCAATGTATGACTGGCGCCTGCTGGTGCAGCAACGGCTCGCTGGCCTTCTCATCGAAGGTGGCGGGGCCGCGCAAATTGTTGAAGAACTTGCGGGGCATCTCGAGGAGAGCTACCAGTCTTTGCTCCGCGATGGCCTTTCGGAAGAGGCTGCCGCGCGGCGCGCTCTCGAACGCGTAAACGACTGGCAAGATTTGAAACGAAAGCTCGAATCCTCGCGCAATAAGGAGACGATCTTGAACAAACGCGTCAGTCAATTCTGGTTTCCTGCATTCCTTACACTTGCGCTCTCGATGGTTCTTCTCGCAGTGATCCAGATCTTCGGTCCAACCCCCTGGGTTGGCCCGATGCCTGGCGGCCGGCTTCGCATGACTCCAGTCGCCGCCGTTTATGTTTCCTGGTTGATTTTTTTGCCGTTCATCGGCGCGCTTGCAGCATACCTGTCCCGGCGTGCTGGCGGCCGGACTCTCGCGCTATTTTTTTCCGTCGTTTTCCCGGTTTTTCCCTATGTCGCCTTTTTCGTGATTGGTCTGCCTCTAGCGCTGATCCTCGATGACAAAGTCGCACACAACATCACTCTTCCGGCATTTTTCGTGGGGCTTTCCGCGTGGGTTATCTTTCCCGCGATGGCGCTGTTGGCTGGTGGCTGGCCGGTACACTATTTTGCTTCTCGGCGATTAGACGCCGGTCAAGGCTCTGGCAGCTGAAACTGAGCGGTTCCAATATCGATAAAACGGCAAACCTGCTGCGATCAGCAACAATCCGATAACTGATCTACCGGGCCGCTGCAGCAAAATATTGATCGTCAGCGCCAGCGCGCCCGCAACAAAAATTCCTGGCACCCACGGATATCCCCAGCAGCGATAGGGACGAGGCATTTCCGGCTCGGTCTTGCGCAGCCGGAATAGTGCCACTACCGCCAGCCCATAAAAAATCCATGCGGCAAAAATAAATAAATTTGTCAGCTCTTCGAACGTTCCGGTAAGCGCCATCAGGCCCGCAAGGACTCCTTGGAATATTAATGCCCGTGCCGGCGTCAGAAACTTCGGGTGAATGCCGTCGGCGATTTTGAAAAATATTCCGTCGCGCGCCATAGCATACGGAACTCTGGCTCCGCTTAACACCGACGAATTGAGCGACCCAATCGCCGAAATCACCATTGCCAGTGTCATCCAGTAAGCGGCGCCGTGACCGGCGATCCGTTCGACGACATCCGACGCAATATGCGAAGAATTCGCAACCGCATCGAACGGCAGCACGCGTAAGCAGGCCGCGCTGAAGAGCAGGTAAATCGCCGCGACCAATGCCACTCCGCCCAGCAGTGCCCGTGGGAAATTCTTCTGCGGATTCTCAACTTCAGATCCCACCAGGTTCAAATCTTCCCAGCCGTCGTAAGCCCATAGAGCCGCCGCCAACGCAGCTAGAAATGCCGTCAGAATTCCGCTGTCCAGCGTAGGCGGCCACAGCGGATCGGCTGGATGCGGCGAACCCGCGCCCGAAAAAAACGCCACTCCAATGACCAGCAGCACCGATAGAATTTTGACCAGCGTCAAAACCACTTGCACTGCTCCGCCCAATCGCACTCCCAAGTAATTCACGACGGTCATGATCGCCAGCCACAAGACCGCCACAGGCTGCGCCCAGGTAAACACAAAATCATATGGCTTCAGCCCGGCGAATGCCGGCAGGTGCAACGTAAAAATCGGCGCTGCCACCGCTGGAATCAAAAAACTCGCGAAGCGCGCGATGCCGGCTGCGATCGATGCCATCGAAGAAGGCCGTCCGACAATGGAGTGCATCCAGCCGAACATAAATCCCCACTGCGGCCCAAAAGCACGCCGCAAATACGCATATTCGCCGCCGGCTTCTGGAATCGCCGCGCCCAACTCTGCAAACGAAAGCGCACCGAACATCGAAAGAATCGCGCCAGCAATCCACGCAGCGAACACAATCGAGACGAACCGTCCCTCGCGCGCCATCTCCGCGGGCTTCAGGAAAATTCCCGTCCCGATCATGGTGCCTACGACGATCGCGGCCGACGCCCACGGGCCAAGCCCACGGACCAGTTCCAATCGCTCGCTCTTTGTCTCGGAGCTCATACAATCTCCTGCTTTAGCTCGGCTTGTCCGGACGGCTCGAATGGCATCGTGTCCTTACCGAAGATCCGGCTCACCATCGCTCCCACCAAAAGAGTCACGCAGGCGCCGACAAGAACGTACCAAGTGTAGGCGACACTGGAAAATTTCCACACGGCAACGATAGCCATGAGCCCGCAGAACATTCCCGTAAGCGCTCCGGCCGAATTTGCGCGGCGGTCAATTGTCCCCAGCAAAAACAATCCCAGCAAACTTCCCAATGGAAATGACGCCACCGTCAAACCGGTTTCAAGCAATGATCCCCACGGCACAAATCCGAACGCCATTAGCACCAGGCCCCAAACCAGCGTCATGCGCCGCGACAGCCGCAGAAATTTCGCCGGGTCTTGCCGACGACCCGCAGCCGCGGAGAAATCCAATAGGCTCGAGGCCGCCAACGAATTCAGCGAGCCGCTGGCATTCGACATCGCCACCGCGATAATCGATGCGAGCATCACTCCCGCCAAGCCCGCCGGCATTTCGCGTACCAAAAACAGCGGAAGAATTCGGTCGGTACGTTCGCCTACAGCCAGCAACGGTGTGTGTTGTGAGAATACGTAGAGCAACACTCCAACCAATAAGAACAATGCAAACTGAACCAATACAATGCCGCCGCTGGCCAGCAGCGCTTTGCGGCTGTCCTTCTCGTCTCGGGCCGAGAGCAGCCGCTGCACAATTGTCTGGTCGGTTCCGTGGCTCGCCATGGTCAGAAACGCGCCGCCAATCACTCCTGACCAAAACGTGTACTTCGTGGCAAGATGCATCGAGAAATCGAGAAATTGCAGTTTATTGCCGGAAGCGGTCGCGACTTGTCTGACTTCATTCCAGCCGCCGGGGATCGAATGGAGCAGAAATCCCAACGTCGCCGCGCTGCCGGTCAAATACAAAAGCAATTGCGCGACGTCGGTCCAGATCACCGCTTTCATTCCGCCTTCAAACGTATAAAGAATCGTCAACGCAATCACGATGACGACCGCAAGTTGTTCCGAAGTTCCCAGCACCACGCTAACCACCAGAGCAATCGCCGAAATCCGTACACCTTCCGCAACGGCGCGCGTCACCAGAAAGGTTGTCGCCGCGACCGCGCGCATCCTGACCCCAAATCTCTTTTCGATCAGCGCATACGCCGTGAACATTTCTCCGCGAAAGTATCCCGGCAAAAACAACAGCACGATCAGAGCCCTGCCCACCAGATATCCGAACACTAGTTGAATGAAAGTCAGGTTGGTCGTATACGAAATGGCCGGCGTTCCAATAATTGTCAGCGTCGATGTCTCCGTGGCGACAATCGACAACGCCAACGCCCACCACGGCGCGCTTCGCCCTCCTAGGAAATAATCGCGCACGTCCCGCTGCCCGCGCCGGAACCACAGCCCCAGCGCTGTTACACCCAGCAGGTAGACGATTACGATCGTGAGATCAACAGGATGTAAGTGCATTCCCGCTTTCCACTGCAATCCGGCTATGTTGCAAAGAACGTCGAGAATAGAGGTCGCTTCTCTCGGCGTCAAGAAAGTTAGTTAGCGTCAAGCAGCCATTACCATTTCGTACGGCGCGCGCGAATTCCCGAACTCGCAATGTACTCCGCGCTTTCGAAACTTCGCACGCCCGCACCATCCCACCTGGCGCATTTTCGCGTAAGCTTTTCTTATGAAATGCGTATTGGGACTGGACGGCGGCGGCACAAAAACCGAATGCGTCGTGCTAAGCGAAGCCGGAGCCATCATTGCCCGCGCAACGGGACCGCCATCGAATCCCACCCGAATCGGATTTCCAGCTGCCTTCGCTGCAATTCAGGAAACGTGCGAGTCTGCAATCAACTCCACGCGCATCACGTTTGATGTTCTGGCGCTGTGCGCGGGGCTTGCGGGCACCGGCCTTCCGGGAAATCGCGACCAGATGCAGCAATTCCTTGCGCAACGATTTCCAGACGCGGTCATCGACGTTCGCATGGACATGGAACTGGCCCTGGCTGCAATGCCACCGGGTCCCGCAATCGTTTTGATCGCCGGCACAGGCTCGGCCGCGATCGGCAGGAACATCACCGGCTCGATACAACGCGAAGGCGGTTTCGGCCCCGCAACCAGCGACGAAGGAAGCGCATTCGACATCGGCCGCTCGGCAATCGCGGCGGCTCGCGCAGATGCAAACGAAGATTCAGGCGAACTGATTCGCCAGATGTTTCCTCAGTTTGATGTTTTGAATTGGTCCGAAGTGGATCTGAAATCCGCCGCCAATCCAGACTCTGTTTATCCGCGGATTTTCCCGGTCGTCGCCGCCGCCGCCGATGCGGGCAACACCGTCGCTCGGTCAGTTCTGAACGCGGCCGCAGAAAAACTCGCCGCCATTTCTCAGCGGCTCGCCGAATCCCTGAATCTGCTTCAACACCCGTTCCATCTGGCCAAAACAGGCGGCACCATCGGACGCTCGCGTTTCTTTGACCGAGCCATCGAAAGGGAATTGCGCAGTAAGCTTCCCAACGCCATCCTGTGCCCTCTGCAGGTCCAACCCGCGGAAATCGCCGCCTGGCTGGCTTTGCAGCTCCTTACGAACCGGGCAGGAGCCACGCCGTGAGTTCCGCTGACTCTCGAAAATTACAAACCGCCACCGGTGACGAGCTCGTTCGTATAATCCACGAAGCTCCGCCGGATCAGTTGCTCCCGATTTTTGACAATCCCGCGCTCGATGAAACCTCTCTCGCGCTGCTGTTGCGCCGAAAAGATCTGCCAATCGACTTTCTAAGCGAAGTTCTTAAACGGCGCCACTTTTTGAAAAATTATCTAGTCAGAAAGCTGCTGGCCTTTCATCCCCATACTCCACGGAATGACACTGTGCGCTTGATTCGCGAACTGTATTTGATGGATCTCATTCAGTTTGCGATTTCTCCCGGCGTTCTTCCTGACCTTAAACGCAAAGCAGAAGATCAAGTCATCGCAAAAATGCCCCAGCTTCCGCTCGGCCAGAAAATCACGCTGGCCCGGCGTTCGCCCGCGCGTATCGCTGGCGCGCTGCTGGCAGAGGGCCAGCCGAAGGTGGTCCAATCGGCGCTTTCCAACGCAAATCTCACCGAGGCGCAGGTGCTGCGCGTACTAGCGAAAGATAAGTTGGCGCCACATGTCGTGCAATCCATCGCCCAGCATGACAAATGGAGCCACATATACAACGTGCGCATCGCGCTCCTTCGCCAGCCTTCCACCACTCTGGCCACCGTGCTAGTGTTTCTTCCGGAGCTTACTGTCGCCGATTTGCGGGCGCTGGCCGCTCCCGGGATCCTGCCGGAAAATCTCAGCCACTACCTGCAAGCGGAAATTCACCGTCGCTTACAAAGGTCCGAATCACAATCGGACGACGGCACGATCCAGAATCCCGACACGAACTCGACGAAGTAGTACTTTCTGTTAGCGTATCGGACATTGTTGGGAACAAAACACGCTTCGCCGGTGTCGTGGTCTCGTGCTTGTGGTAAGAGTACTCTTAACATGTACCGTCGGCGCGAACGCGCGTGCGCCGAAGCTTGCGAACCCTGGCAGGGGGTTTCACCAGCTTCATGGGCATTGCAGACACACCTACCCGCCGGCTCGAACGCCGTTGGGCTCCGCGTTACGACTTCCGCGCCACTCTCGATATCGAATGGGGCTCAGCAGTGCTGCGCGCCAGCACCCGCGACATCAGTTCGAACGGCATGTTCATCGAATCCGTCGATCCCCTTTGGGTCGGCGCCGGTTTCACCGCCAACCTGCAGTTAGATCGCCCCGTCAAAGTCGTCTGTTCGGTCAAGCGCGTCGAACCAGGCCGTGGCATGGGCGTTTCCGTCTCTTTCCCCGAGCAACAACAGGAAACTTATCTCCAGCTCATTTCCAGGCTTTCAGGGACGCAACCTTAGGCCTGACGGTATACTCAACCGCATGACCCGCTGCCTCGACTGTGGTTCAGCGCGCATTTCGGATCAGTGCCCTTCCTGCGGACTTACTTCGGCGGCCGCCGAATTGATGTTCCGCAAAAGACTCATCAAGCAGACCACTTTCTTCCTGGCGGGGTCGCTGCTTTTTCCCTATCTCACCCAAATTTACCCGCCGTTGGATCTGGATTTAATGCTGGTCTTCTTCGGAGTGCTGTTCTTCGTTGCGCTAGGCATCGCTGTGGTTCTCGACCGCCGCGCGCGCAAGCATCAGGAAATCGAAATCCTCAAGAGAATTTACGCCGGGTTCATCCCGCTGCCCTGGATTCTCGCCTTTGCGATTTTCCTGAACGGCAAACTCGATTCGGCCAACAGGCCGGTCTATGTTCCAGAGCGCGTAGAAGGAAAGTTTCTAATGAAGGGTTTGGTTCGAGGAACCCGCCGCTTGGTCGTGCAATCCTGGCGACCCGGTCAGAAAGTCGAACGAATCCCCGTCGATCCTGACGACTTCGACCGCTTTCACGTCGGAGACCAAATTGAAGTAGCCGTCGAGCCCGGTGTTCTGGGAATTCCCTGGGTCTACGGCGTTTATCGCCAAGGAAAGCCCGTTCAATAAGCCGGCCGGCCGTTGGGCAGCACCGGAATTTGCAGCTCCATAAAATTTCCCGTCTTGCCGAAGCGAAATCGATGCCTTAAAACCGGTCCTGCGTTCTTCGTTCTCCATTCGGAGGTTTCCAGCGGATCTGCCGGAATGTCCTGCGCCCCGAGCTCCGCGTTCTCGCCTTGTACTTTCACCTTCTCCGGATCAATCTCGAATACGTTCTGCGAATCCGTGTCCACCAGCAGGTAGCGCTTCCACAAACGCACCAGGTAGATTCCTTTGTGCTCACCGCGATAAACATTCCAGGATTTCGGTGCATCGTCGTTGTAGCGCACAATGGCGAACGGCAACGTTTTCCATTGTTGCTTCGAGGATTGTTGTGCAACTAACGACTGCGTGGTGCAAAATATCAGGAACAATCCTAGTATTGCCACCCCCAGTGATGGCATATCTGGTCGCGGCATGCGCCGCCTAGTCTGCATTCTTTGCCCAAGTGCGCCCTTGATCTGAAAGATCTGAAAATTTTCCATGCTCGATCGGTCCGATCTGAGTTTACGATGCGCTCTTGCAACCGGCAAGGCGGCGCGCCACATCTTCTGCGCCTTGAACAGCTCTTTGTTTATACTGGTCGCACATGATTTCAGCTGCCTTGCTCTCTAAACGCGGCCTGCGCATTTTCGCTCGCGTTTTTCCCCGTTGTGGCATGATCTCGCAAGCCATCGCATTTAATCTTTTTCTGGCTTTTTTCCCGACTCTTCTGCTCACCGTTGCCATCGCCACCAGCCGCTGGGGAAGCCACACCAACCTCCTGGACCTCATCACCAATTTCACCAAATATCTGCCGCCCGGCAGCCGCCAAATCGTTTCCGAGTTTTTGATCAAGCGCGGTCCGCAAGCCTGGAAATGGGCGCTGATCGGCTGGGCCGGCACCATCATCGCCGGCTCCCAGGTGATGAAGCTCATCATGGAAGGCGTTCACATCGTCTACGACGATTCAGAAAAGCCCGGTTTCCTCCATCGTCAGCTGCGCGCGCTGCTGCTGCTCTTCGCAACCATCGCGCCTCTCTTGATCGCGGCAATCCTGGGCGTTTTTGGGCGTCCCCTGCGGCATTGGATTGCCGATTGGCTCGGACAATCGCATCCTTTCCACGGATTGTGGACCCTGTTTTTCCCTGTAGCGGCCTTTGTCCTTTCGCTCTCCGCTCTGACTATGATTTACCGCGTCGCGCGTCCTCAGGAAACCAGTCTTCGCGACGTCATTCCGGGTGCCGTCATCGCCACAATTTTGTGGTGGTTCGCCGACATTATTTTCGGATTTTACGTCAAGCGCGTCCCGTACAGCATCGTGTACGGCGGTCTCGCCGCGGTCATCGGCCTGCTTATCTGGATGAACTTGTCTGCCATCATCATTTTTCTCGGCGCCGCCTGGAACGCCGAAGCCGCTTCCGTTCGCGCCAACTGTGCCGAACCCAGTCGCCCAGCCGCCTCGCATTGACAGCCATTTTACCCGCGGCGTATAGTCGCTTAGTTGCAACTGACCTCAGGAAGCCGTCGTTCCTTTACTCTGAACCGCGTCGAGGCCGTTCTGCCAGTGCTCTTAGAAGGGAAAATGCGCCAAACGCCTGGTTCTCTCGTGCGAACTTTCTTTAAGCCCCGCCTCGCTCGCTTCCCGCTGCTGGCGTTGCTGACTCTGCTCTCCGCCCATTCGCTTCTCGCGCAGGCCCCTCCCACCCAGGAAAATCCCCCCGCCGAGCCAGGCAAACCTTCCGACACTCCCCCGCAGTCGTCCTCGACCGCGGAAGTCGTCACGCGCGATTCCGCAGCCACCTTCAAAGTCCGCGTAAACGTAGTGCTGGTTCGCGTGGTCGTCCGCGACCAAAGCGGCAAAGTCGTGGACAATTTGAAAAAGGAGGACTTCCAGCTTTTCGATAACCGCAAGCCGCAAGTCATTTCTACTTTCAGCCTGGAAACACCGGCTTCCCATCTCGTTCCTGTAGTTACCGTCTCCGATCATCCGGAATCCGCTGCAGACGAGAAATCCCCGCCGACTGCCGCATTGCCTCAGCGGTTCGTGTCCCTGCTATTTGACGATCTGCATCTTTCCATGGAAGACGCTGCCTACGATCGCACAGCCGCCACAAAAATTTTTGACGCCATGGCGCCTTCCGATCGTGTTGGAATCTATACCACTTCCGGGCAGTTCGCCCAGGAATTCACTGCGGACCGTGAAGTGTTAAAAAAGGCGTTGAATCAAATCATTTCTCGACCGCTGTTTGGTGCGGCGGTCCACGATTGTCCCGATATTTCTTATTTTCAGGCTGACCTGATCGCAAACAAGCAGGACTCGCAAGCCTTGGGCGTCGCCGCGGAGGACGCAGTTGAGTGCGCATTTAACGGCGACGAAACCAAGTTGGCCGCGGCACGCAGCCTGGCATCGGTTACCGCGCAGCGCACCGTGAACAGTGGCGATTCCGCGTCGGATTACACTTACCGCCACATGGAAGATGTCCTGCGGCGTCTGAGCGGCATGCCCGGCCAGCGCAAACTGGTTTTCATCTCGCCCGGCTTTATCCTTTCCACTCTCTTGCTCGAACGGGTGGACATCATCGATCGCGCGAATCGTGCCGGCGTCGTCATCGATGCTCTGGACGCCCGCGGCCTCTATACTCCCGATCTGGGCGGAGACATTTCCAGTCCGTCCGTGGACAGCTACAAAACTGCCGGCTTCAAGAGCACCTACCGCGCACAAGCGCAATTCGCGCAACAGGAAATCCTCGATGATCTCGCGTCCGGAACCGGCGGCACTTTTTATCACAATCGCAACGACATTGACGTCGCGTTGCGCGAAGCGGTCGCTGCCCCCGTGGCTTCCTATCTCCTCGGATTTTCTCCGCAGAACTTAAAGCTCAATGGCAGCTTTCATACCTTGAAAGTGTCGCTGACCGGCAAACAGAAGTTCAACCTGCAGGCTCGTCGCGGCTATTACGCTCCGCGCACCGCAAAAGATCCGGCCCAGGCCGCCACGGAGGAAATTCAGGAAGCGGTTTTCTCCCAGGAGGAAATCCGCGATCTGCCGGTTGACTTGCAAACCCAGTTTTTCCGCAAAGACCAAGCTCAAGTGCGCCTCTCCGTGCTCGCGCACGTTGATCTCAAATCGATCAAATTCCGCAAAGTCGAAGGCCGCAACCATGACGACTTAACTCTCGCCACTGTGATTTTTGACGAGAACGGCAACTACGTCACCGGCGGGGAAAAAATTCTGGAAATGAAGCTGCTTGATTCGACTCTCGACCGTCTGGATCGTTCTGGCATCACCGTAAAATCCAGTTTTGACGTCAAACCCGGCAGTTATCTCGTCCGGCTTGTGGTTCGTGACAAAGAAGGCGAAATGATGGCAGCGCGCAATGGTGCTGTGGTCATTCCGAATTGATTGCGCGTTTTTGCTGATTCAGATTTTAGGTTCCCTCTGATGTTAGTCGTAACGGAGGAATGAAAATGATTACTCACGATTTATTTCTCTTGCGCTTGCCCTTGGTAGTTTTTGTTTCCTCGTTTGTCGCTCTGCCTGGCCTGGCCCAGAATCCCCCAGCTCCAGCTCCAGCGCCGGCGCCCGCTACCGCAACGGACCAGCAGCCGATTCAGGTCGGTCCAACCATCAAGAAAGAGTCTCGTCTCGTTCTCGTTGACACCGTGGTGACCGACAAAAAAGGGAATTATCTTCACGACCTGTCTAAAAATGACTTTCGTGTTTTCGAGGACAACAAGGAACAGGCCGTGGTCAGTTTCTCTTCCGGAGCGGACGTTGCAAGTCCTCAGAACGCCCAGAAGCACTATCTTGTTCTGTTCTTTGACAACTCCTCGATGGCTTTGCCCGATCAGATTTCCGCCCGCGCCGCGGCCACCAAGTTCATTGAGTCCAATGCCGCGCCGGACCACTTGATGGCCGTCGTCGAATTTACTGGTTCCATTCGCATCGTGCAGAACTTTACCGCCAACCCTCAATTGCTTCAGGCCGCCGCCAAGGGCGTAAAGTCCTCCTACGTCGCTTCGAACTCCGATCCTGGCGGACCCGGCGCGTCAACGATTGATGCTCCAGGCATCGCCAACTTTTCCGACCTCGAAACCGATTACGGCGCGCGCTCCATGCTGCTCTCGGTTCGGACCCTGGCTAAAGATTTGCGCACCATTCCCGGCCGCAAAATGCTGGTTCTTTTTTCGTCCGGCTTTCCTCTTACCTCCGAACGTCAGTCCGAACTTACCGCAACGATTGATGCCTGCAACAAGTCCAACGTCGCCGTGTATCCGCTGGATGTTCGTGGCTTGCAAGCCCCGGTTCCTAGCGGCTCTTCCTTGAATGGTGGCAGCGAACGCAGCACTGCGAAAGCCGTCGTCGCGAAGCATCGTCAATCAAATCAGGTTCACCCAAGTCAGGTTCGGCGCGCTCGCCTGATTCTCGCAGCCTTTCCGCAGCGTCCGGGCGGCGGAGGTGGCACCGGCGGAGGTGGCACCGGCGGAGGTGGCCGAGGCGGAACAGGGGGCACCGGTGGAACGGGTGGAACGGGTGGAACGGGTGGAGGGCGCGGCGGCACCGGAGGCAAGGGCGGAACAGGCGGCACTGGTGGCACTGGTGGCACTGGTGGAACTGGCGGAAAAGGTGGAACCGGTGGAACAGGCACAGGCAGCGGCACTGGAAACCGCGGGGGCTACCCCAGCAACCTGGTCAACAATCCAATGAATCAGCCACGCTCCATCGTTCCGCAATTTCCGGCATCCGCTTCCACCAACCAGCAGATTCTTGCCGCTCTTGCGGATGGAACCGGAGGGTTCACGATTTTCAACACCAACGACCTCTTCGGCGGCTTGCAGCGCATCGCCAGCGAACAGAACGAATTTTATCTTCTCGGCTACGTTCCCGCGGAATCGGCCGAAGGAAGTTGCCACACTCTCAAAGTGAAGATGAACCGTGGCGGCACCAACGTACGTGCCCGCAGCGGTTACTGCAATGCTCGCCAGCCGAATATCCTGGATGGAACTCCGACCGAGAAGCAGCTGGAAATGCGCGCACAGGACGCTCAGGGCGGCAGCGTGCATCCGTCTTTCCAGGCTCCCTACTTTTACACTGGACCGAACGTCGCTCGCGTGAATCTCGCCATGGCCATTCCCCAGGAAATGTTCAAATTCGATAAGGACAAAGGCAAATACCATTCCAGTCTAAACGTTCTGGGAATCGCCTATCGCGGTGATGGCACCGTCGGGGCAAAATTCAGCGATCAGGTGAAGCTCGATCTCGAAAAGGACGACTGGAAAGAGTTCACCAAGAATCCTTATTACTATCAAAATCAGTTTGACGCCGTCCCGGGTCACTACAAGATGACCGTCGTTCTCAGCGCCGGCGGCGAGAGTTATGGAAAATCCAGTTGGCCCCTCGACATCGATGCCTACGATGGAAAGCAGTTCGCCATCGGTGGAATTGCCGTAACCAACAACGCTCAACGCGTGGAACAACTCGCCAGCAGCGCCGACTTCGATTCCGTGTTGCTCGAAGACCGGACTCCTCTGGTCGTAAAGGGACTGCAAATTGTGCCCACCGCCGTCAGCCGCTTCAAGCGTTCCGACAAAATCGTCATGTACACCGAGGTTTATGACTCGCTGCTGACCGGCGAAAAACCTCCGCGCGTCGCCATTGGATACAAAATTCACGAACGCGCCACCGACAAGGAAGTCTATTTCACTGGCACTATTGCTGCCGATGAATTCCTGCAAAAGGGCAGTCCGGTTGTTCCGGTCGGTATGCTAGTCGCCGTCAAAGACCTCGCACCAGGCAGTTATCGTTTAATCTTCATGGCCATGGACGCGGCCGGAGGCAAAGCTCCATCCCGCTCCATCGACTTCGATCTCACCGACTAGTTTTTTTGCAGCGCGGCAGCCCAGCTGCCGCTTTGCCACAACGAAAAACCACAACGAATCGCCGACCTCGTGATTTTCTAATATAGCCGCGGGTTTATCCCGCGGCTCGGTCCTGTACTCAGGCCGGTCCAACACCCGCAACAAAAGGTCATTCCGAGCCAAGCGAGGAATCTCTCTTCCCGCTCTCCGGCTCGCGCATCAAAAAATACTCATTCGAACGCTACCTGGCCCTGTCCTTCCGTACAGCCCTTCTTGCCCTGTTTTTTCGGCACTTGTACCACGTCTGTACTCTGTCGCCACAACTAATTCCCACTCCGAGGGTTATCCTATACAGGCACGGGGGAACGTGACTCCGTTCCGCTCCCGCGACTCTGACCTGCAAGCGAGGTCTCGCGCTCTAGGAACCTTCATGGAACAGTCGCCAAGCCACTCTCGATCACTCCCGGCTCTTCGGCCATCACATCTCCGCTCCTTTCTCTCGTCGCTGCTCGCTTCCGCTCTGTTTTTCGCGCCCTGCCTTGACGCCGCAAACTATGCCGAATCTGGTCCAGCGTCCGCAAAAGACAAAAAGCAAAAACAAGACCCGGTTCTCAAGGGCCTGCCCATCACCGACCTTAACGTGGACGAAGCCATTCTTCACGCGCTGAATCGCCTTGCCTACGGACCGCGTCCGGGCGATATCGAGCGCATCCAACGACTTGGTCTTTCCAAATGGATCGATCAGCAGTTGAGTCCTAATTCTATTGACGACAAAGCTCTCGAATCACGGCTGGAGGCTTTGCCTACTCTCCGGCTCAGCACCGCAAAACTCATTGAGGAATATCCGCAACCCAAACAAGCCGCCAAGCAAGCTGCCGTCAACAACCAGGAACTGAAGTCGCAAGGGCAATCGAGATCTGATAACGCGGCTGCCATCTTCGCGCCCAATTCGCAAACTAACTCGCAGGCCGATTCCGGCCCAATGCCGCCATCGTCAATGTCTGCTGCGAACGCTGACACCTCTTCCCCCATGAAGCAGGCTGCCGCCAACATCGCCACTCCCGGCGCCGTACAACGCGGCGAGTTGAGCGTCGATCCCAACGCCGTGCCTCGTCCGATCGCGGATGACAGCAAGCGTCCAGCGCGCGTCATCGAGGAATTGGCCATGGCCAAAATGACTCGTGCCATTTACAGCGATCGCCAGTTGCAGCAAGTCATGGATGATTTCTGGTTCAATCACTTCAACGTCTTCGCCGGCAAAGGCGAAGACCGCTATTACCTCACTTCCTACGAACGCGACGTCATCGCTCCCCACGCCCTGGGCAAGTTCAAGGACCTTGTGACCGACACGGCCAAAAGCCCAGCCATGCTCTTTTATCTCGATAATTTCCTGAGCGCTGATCCTCGTGCGGCCCAGCGCCTGGCGCAAGAACGCGCCATGCGTCAACGTGCGCGCGGCGGCTACAATCGCTTCCCGCAAAATCCTCAGGCCCAAAACAAGAAAAAGCAGGAACGCGGTCTGAACGAAAATTACGGACGCGAGCTGATGGAGCTCCACACCCTCGGCGTGGACGGCGGCTACGCCCAGAAAGACGTAACTGAAGTGGCCCGCTGCTTCACCGGCTGGACCATCGAAAAGCCACGCGAAAATCCGCAATTCAAGTTTGACGAACGCATCCACGATCCCGATCCGAAAATCGTTCTCGGCAAGAAGATTCATGCCGGCGGCATGAAAGACGGCGAACAAGTCATCGACCTGCTCGCAAAAAATCCCAATACCGCAAAATTTATTTCCACCAAACTGGCGCGCCGCTTCGTTTCAGACAATCCGTCGCCGGCTCTGGTCGCTCGCATGACGGAAACTTTCAAGAGTTCCGACGGCGACATTCGCGCCGTCATGCACACCATGATTTATTCGCCGGAATTCTGGGCGCGTGACGCATATCGCGCCAAGATCAAAACTCCCTTCGAGTTTGTCGCTTCCACCGTGCGTGCCCTGGGCACCGATGTAGACACCTCCATGCCTCTCGTGCAATGGGTCGGCCGCATCGGCGAGCCGCTCTACCAATGCCAGCCCCCAACCGGCTACTCAGATAAAGCGGAAGCCTGGGTCAATACCGGCGCGCTGTTGAACCGCCTGAATTTTTCGCTGGCCCTGGCGGGAAATAAAGTACGCGGTTCCCGCGCCGACATCACCGCGCTACTCGGAACCGACTCGGTCGCCGATTCCAAACAGATACTGGATCGGGCAGTGCAGCTGTTCCTGGGCGGGCAAGCCGCAACCGCCACAGTCGAAACGCTGCAAAAGAAACTAGACGACCCTCAGGTGGTGCAGGCAAAGCTCGATGACCCAATAAGACAAGTTGATCGGGCAATGCTGACAGGTTTGGTCTTAGGAGCACCAGAGTTTCAGCGAAGATGACCCAGGGGGTGGGATGGGGGCGTCGCCACAAAATAGGAACTATAGTTCCTATTTTCAGGCTTAAGCCCTTTGCAATCAGTGAGGGAAATATGAGTCAAGACAACTCTACACGCGGTTTTACAGAAAGTTGTTGCGAAGGAAAAAGACCGCTCACCTTTTCGCGCCGCTATTTCATGAAGCAGGGCGGAATCGCCATGGTCGGTCTCAGCACCATGCCCGCTTTTCTGCAGCGCGCCATCGCCGCCACGCCTTCTTCCGGGAAAAAGCAACTTGTCGTTTTGTTCCAACGCGGTGCCGCTGACGGCCTGAACATTGTCGTGCCATTCGGCGAACAAAATTACTACCGCATGCGCCCTTCCATCGCGATTCCGGAACCGCGTCGTGGAGGAAGCGACTGCGCTGTTGACCTCGATGGATTTTTTGGTTTGCATCCCAGCCTCGCGCCACTCGCTCCGATGTTTCACAAAAACGAATTAGCCATGGTTCACGCCGCCGGCTCGCCCGATCCCACTCGTTCGCATTTCGATGCGCAGGATTTTATGGAGTCTGGAACTCCGGGGATGAAAGCTACCGAAGACGGCTGGCTGAATCGCGCACTGGAAACAATTCCGGAAGAAAACGCTTCCCCTTTCCGCGCCGTCGCCATGGGCGCAAATCTTCCACGCATGTTGCGTGGTTCTGCGCCTGCAATTGCGCTGCCCGACGTGAAACAATTCAAAGTGATGGCGCAGAATTCCACTCAGGGCCAGGTTGCTGAAGGCGGCTTTGAAGCGATGTACGCGCAAACGGTGGATCACGCGCTGCGCGGCACCGGAACCGAAACGTTTGAAGCGATCGACATGCTGCGCAAAGCCGATCCGGGAAAATATCAGCCGGAAAATGGCGCGGACTACGGCAAGAGCCGCCTCGGGCAAAGCCTGCAGCAAATCGGACAGCTGCTCAAAGCCGATATTGGAACAGAAGTGCTCTTTGTGGATTGCGGAGGCTGGGACAATCACGTCAATGAAGGCGGCGCGCAAGGCCAGCTCTCAAATTTGCTGAAAGATTTGGGGCAGGGAATGGCCGCATTTCGCCAGGACCTGGGCGACCGCATGGAAAACATTGTGTTCGTGACCATGAGCGAGTTCGGACGCACGGCAAAAGAAAACGGCAACCGCGGCACCGACCACGGTCACGCCAACTGCATGTTCGTGATGGGCGGCGACGTCAAAGGCGGAAGAGTGTACGGCCGCTGGCCGGGATTGGGAGAAGGCCAACTCAACGAAGGTCGCGACCTCGCACTAACCACAGACTTCCGCTCGGTGCTCGGCGAAATCCTGCTCAAACACAACGGCGTAAAAGATCTCGCAGCGGTCTTTCCCGGTTTCAACAACGACCCGCGAAGATTCGCAGGCTTATTGGCGCATGACTGATCCGGTATTGTAGCGGCTGCCTTCTGAGGCGGGCGTCTTGTCAGAGATTGCGGATCCAGATGTTGCGGTAGCGGACAGGGTGATTGTGATCTTGCAACGCGAGCGGCAATTTTTCCGGCGTGGGCGTATACGGCGGACGGACATGATGGCCGGTCGGTCCAGTCAGTTCGACATTGTCCTGCACCAGCACTCCGTTGTGAAGAACGGTCACGCGCGCCGGACGAGTCAGTTTTCCGTTGGCGTCGAATCGCGGGCCGTGAAAAATAATGTCGTAAGTTTGCCACTGCCCCGGCGGGCGAGACGCATTCACCAGTGGCGGATACTGTCCGTAGACCGCAGCGGCCTGGCCATCCGCGTAGGTCTTGCTTTGGTAGGAATCGAGCACCTGAATTTCGTATAGACCCATCAGGAACACGCCGCTGTTTCCGCGGTCCTGATCTTCGCCTTTCGGCGGATTGGGCTCGGCAAATTCCACGTGCAACTGGCAATCGCCGAAAGCCTCCTTGGTGTGCAGTTCTCCGGTCTTGGGAACGACTTCAAAATATCCGTTTTCGACTTTCCATTTTGCCGCGCTTCCGTCTTTCTGCACCCACGGCGAAAGGTCCTTGCCGTCAAACAGGACGATCGCATCGGAAGGCGGGCGCCCCGGTGAATCTTGCGTGCTGGCGGTAGCCGGAGTGAGGACGGTCGGCGCTGTACGGTTGCGATCGTGGATTTGCCATTTCGGATCGACTTGAGCGCGGCAGATTGGCACGGCCGAAAGAAACAAAACGGCGATGATCGGTAAGCGGGTATTTTCCATTGCTCGCTCCTCCAGTTTTTGGAAGTAAATGCTAGCTTGAAATTCGACTGCGAACAAAAATGGGCGGCTGACAGCGAAAAGCAGCGGTCTAAAGACCGGCCGCTACGGTAGTTAAGAAGAATACAATCTCCACAGAAATATGAGCGCGACGGCGGCAAGGCCATCGCGCTCATCACCAAAATAAAGCGTTAGTGAGCTGCGTCGGTGCGGATGCGCATGCTGTAGAAAGAACGGTAAACGAAGGTGAAGGAGACCGCGAAAAAGACGGCGGCTAGAATGTGAGTCAGCGTACTGCCTTGCGTGGCGGTCAGTCGCACGGCGAGTTCTACGGCAAGCAGGCCGAAGAGTGTTGTGAACTTGATGACCGGGTTGAGAGCTACAGAAGAAGTGTCCTTGAAAGGATCGCCTACCGTATCGCCAATCACTGTGGCGTCGTGGAGCGGAGTGCCTTTTTGCTTGAGTTCGACTTCCACGATTTTTTTGGCGTTGTCCCAGGCGCCGCCGGCATTGGCCATGAAAATGGCTTGATACAAGCCGAAGATGGCGATGGAAATCAGGTAGCCGATGAAAAAGAAGGGTTCGAGAAATGCGAACGCAAGCGTTGCAAAAAATACAGCGATGAAAATATTGATCATGCCTTTTTGCGCGTACTTGGTACAGATCTCGACCACCTTTTTGCTGTCGGCGACGGAAGCTTTTTCGACGCCTTCGAGTTTGATGTTGGCCTTAATGAATTCCACCGCGCGATACGCGCCAGTGGTCACCGCTTGCGTGGATGCGCCGGTAAACCAATAAATCATCGCGCCGCCAGTGATCAGGCCGAGCATGAAGGGAGCGTGGAGGAGGGAAAGTTTGTCCACGTTTGCCGTAAGGCCGCCGGTGAGCGCCATGATGATGGAAAAAATCATCGTGGTGGCACCGACTACCGCGGTGCCGATCAGCACAGGTTTTGCTGTGGCTTTAAAAGTGTTGCCAGCGCCGTCGTTGGCTTCCAGCATTTCCTTGGCTTTTTCAAAATTGGCGTCGATGTTGAAATCCTTTTTCAACTCGGCCTTGATGTTAGGAACGGACTCAATCAGCGATAGTTCGTAGACCGATTGGGCGTTGTCAGTCACCGGGCCGTAGGAATCGACGGCGATCGTGACTGGACCCATCCCGAGAAATCCGAATGCGACCAGCCCAAACGCAAACACTGGCGCAGCGATCATCAGGTTAGAAAGGCTGGCTCCGACGGCATTCGGGACACCGGTGATGAGATAGCCCACGGCCATCAGAACCACCATGGTCATGCCGAGATAGTAGGCGGAAAAATTCCCGGCGACGAAGCCAGACAAAATGCCCAGCGATGCTCCGCCTTCTTCCGCCGAAGTGACAACTTCTTTCACGTGGCGCGATTCGGTGGAGGTGAAAACTTTCACCAATTCAGGAATGATGGCTCCAGCAAGCGTGCCGCAGGAAATAATCGATGCCAGCTTCCACCACTGTGAAGAATCGCCGCCGATGCTGGGGATAATCTGCAAAGAAATCAAATATGTGAACGCGATCGAGACGGCTGAGGTGATCCAAACCAATGAAGTGAGCGGCGCTTCATAATTCATTTCGTCCGCGTTGCCATACCTGGCTTTGGCGATGACGCTATTGAGAAAATAAGCCGCGGCACTTGCGATAAGCATGACGATGCGCATCACAAAAATCCATACGAGCAGCTGCACTTGCACGGTGGGATCTTTTACCGCAAGCAGGATGAAGGTGATGAGCGCGACTCCAGTGACGCCGTAGGTTTCAAAACCATCGGCGCTGGGACCTACAGAGTCACCTGCGTTATCACCGGTGCAGTCCGCGATGACGCCCGGGTTGCGCGCGTCGTCCTCTTTAATTTTGAAGACGATTTTCATCAAGTCGGAGCCGATGTCCGCGATCTTGGTGAAGATACCGCCAGCGATTCGAAGCGCCGCTGCGCCGAGCGATTCGCCGATGGCGAATCCAATGAAACATGGACCCGCGTAATCGCCGGGAATGAAAAGAAGAATGAACAGCATCATCAGCAATTCCACGCTGATGAGCATCATGCCAATGCTCATACCAGCCTGCAGCGGCGTGTGATAGATGGCATAAGGCTTACCGCGCAGTCCCGCGAAGGCCGTGCGCGAATTGGCGAAAGTGTTTACACGGATGCCGAACCAGGCAACGCCGTAACTGCCGCCGATGCCGACAAGGCTGAAGAGCAAAATAATCGCGACGCGGGCGAAGTCATATTTGAGGAGCACGCCGAAGTACAGGACGATGACCACGGCGATGAAAACTTCCAGGATCAGGATGAATTTACCCTGAGTGATTAAATAGGTTTTGCAGGTTTCATAAATCAGCTCGGAAACTTCGCGCATCGAGCGGTGCACCGGCATGTTTTTCAAGCGCGAATAAATCGTCAATCCAAAAATCAGCCCGAGGATGCATATCAGAATTCCCCAGAGCAGCAGTTTGTGGCCATCGATGGCGCCGCCGAAGAAACGTACAGAGGAAAGATCGGGCAGTTTGAGGTTGGCTTCGCCTCCTGCTTCGCTGGCCTGGCGGCCCATGGCGGTTGCAGCCGCGCCGAGCGCAAACATTCCTGCCGTGGCAAATTTCACGGATCGTTGCAAGACTTCGGAACTACAGTTGGACCAGGCATTTTGTAGCCAGGTTCGCATGAACGCTTCCTCCAGAATAAAAGTCGCTGATGAACAACGCGCAGGGGCCGGACAGCCTGCGTTGCTGCACACGAAGCGCGGACGAACATCTGCGTGTGTCCGCCTTTATGGGGGAGCATCAGCGTAGCGGCGAAAATACTTTTCAGTACGGCAAAGGCACTCTCCATGCCGATGCCAGGCGCGCTAGATGATGGCTCCTTTTCGGTCCAGGGCTTGCAAGTACAAACCCTGAAACCCTGATCCTGAACGGAAAAGAAACCCATGCCAAGGCCGGGAACCCCTTCCCGGCACACCCGCAGTTTTGCCAGATACAGCAAAATTCAGGGCGTGGCGAAGGTCTGATTTATAACATTCCAGCCTTGGATTTTCAAATGGTCGAAGAACGGGACGGGTCAGCCTAGAGATGAATTCTTCAGCTGCGCCACCAGCCGACATTGTTCGCAAACGCCGGATTCGTCGAACGCAATTGGCCTTAAGGGGTGGCGCAACTTCCAGAGCGTGAATGCGCTGTTGGCAAATTCTGGCTCCGGCAGCTCCGGTTTGTAACCTTGTTGGTGGCAAGATGCGCATTCTTGGACCTGCGCATCCACGGAGCTTGCTCCAGGAATTTTTCCAGATCCCTGCCTTGTTTGCGCATGGGCAGTCCCAAGTCGATAAGAATACGGAATTCAGTCCCATATTCTGCTGCTCCAACGCAAAACTTATCAGCATTTAACTTCCATCGAAAGAAAAAGAGTAAGACGACGGGGACGAGCAGCAAGAGCAGATCTGGAAATTGCGAGCGGACGAGCTAAACTGCATGGGCAAACATTTGGTAACATGCCTAGCTACGTTCTATACGGAGAATCAGGACTCTTATGAGGATGGAAGCTTTCGCGGGGGCGGATACGGGTGCCAGGGTGTTTCCGTTGCGGCATGACTGGCAGCGTAGCGAAGTGGCAGAGATCTATCGCACGCCGTTGCCGTCGCTGGTGTATCGGGCGCAGACGGTGCATCGGCAATTCCATCCCGAAGATCGCGTGCAGACATGCCAATTGCTTTCGATTAAGACCGGAGGCTGCCCGGAAGATTGCGGATATTGCCCGCAGAGCGCGCACTATGATGCGGGAGTTGGGCGGGAAGGTTTGCTCGATCCTGAGTATGTGATTTCCGCCGCGAGGGAGGCTGCTGGACGCGGTGTGACGCGATTTTGTATGGGGGCGGCGTGGCGGCAGGCGCCCGAGGGCAGAGAATTCCAGAAAGTTCTGGAAATGGTGCGAGGCGTTTCGGAATTGGGATTGGAAGTTTGCTGCACGCTGGGGATGTTGACGGAAGGGCAGGCGGAGCAATTGAAGGATGCGGGACTGTCGGCGTATAATCACAATCTGGATACCTCTCCTGAATTTTACGGTTCGATAATCACGACGCGGGTTTATGAGGATCGGCTGAAGACTTTGGCGGCGGTGCGAAAGGCTGGCATAACGGTTTGTTGCGGCGGAATTTTGGGAATGGGCGAGCGGGAAGAGGATCGAATCGGGCTGCTGATGCAATTGGCGTCGCTCGAACCGCATCCGGAGAGCGTGCCGATTAACATGCTGGTGCGGGTGGAAGGAACACCGCTGGCAAAGATGCCGGCTCTTGATCCCCTGGAGATGGTGCGGGCGATCGCTACCGCGCGGATTTTGATGCCGGCTTCGCGAGTGAGGCTAGCGGCGGGACGCAAACAGCTTTCGCAGGAAGCGGTAACCTTGTGCTTTTTGGCGGGAGCGAACTCGATATTTGTGGGCGAGAAACTTTTGACTACTCCGAACCCCGGGCGCGACGAGGATGAAGAACTCTTGCAAACTTTGGGAATGAAGCCGTTGGAACCGCATGCCGTCTGAACCGGTAGATAAAATCGTACGAGAAATGGAATCTGCTCTGGCGAATTTGCGCGAGCGCAGCCAGTTGCGGGAATTTGCGCAGTTGAATGGCGTTAATTTCAGTTCGAACGATTATCTTGGCCTCGCGGAAGATTCGCGGCTGAAACTTGCGGTGCTGGAAGCGGTTGGAAAAAGTGTGCGTGTGGGAGGAACCGGATCGAGGCTGCTCTCCGGGCATGATCAGGTCTGGAACGAATTGGAAGAAGAATTCGCGGCTTTTGCAGGAACCGAGGCTGCTCTTTATTTTTCCAGTGGATATGCGGCCAATATTGGATTGTTGACGGCGGTGTTGGGGAAAGACGATGTGGTTTTTTCCGATGCGCTGAATCATGCCAGCTTGATAGATGGAATTCGGTTGAGCGGAGCGCGGCGGGTCATTTATCCGCACCTCGATTTGAACGTGCTGGAGAAAGAGTTGCGCGCGCGGCAGCGCGAAAGGTGCCGGAAAATTATCGTTACCGAGTCGGTGTTTAGCATGGATGGCGGCATTGTGGACTTGCGCGCAATTCAGAATTTGGCGGCGCAGTTTAGCGCGAGCCTTATTGTTGATGAGGCGCATGCTACGGCGGTTCACGGACCGGGTGGCGCGGGGATGGTTGCACAGGCCGGGCTGACGGAAGAAGTTCTGGCAGTGGTGCATACTTGTGGGAAAGCGCTGGCGAGCGCCGGCGGTTTTGTATGCGGAGCGAAAGTGCTGCGTGAATTTTTGATCAATCACGCGCGAACGCTGATTTTCAGTACGGCGATGCCGGCGTATATCGCAGGCCAGATTCGGTCGGCGTTGCGATTTGCGAATGGCATGGACGCCGAACGGAAATTGCTTCTGGATCGATCAAATTTATTGGCGACGGAACTGAACGCTGCGGGATGCCGCACTCCGGGAGGGCATTCACAAATTATTCCGGTGATTCTCGGATCGAATGAAGATGCTGTATCGGCGGCGAAAGTTCTGCAAGAGCAAGGATTTGCGGTGCGGGCGATTCGTCCGCCGACGGTGCCGGTTGGGAGCGCGCGACTGCGGCTTTCGCTGACCACGCGGATTACGAACCAACATCTAACCGCGCTGCTTGCGGCGCTGAATTCGTGGCGGACGTCGCGAATGTCGGTAGCGTTAGCGGGACACGCATGAGGCATCACTTCTTTGTGACGGGGACCGACACGGGCGTCGGCAAGACGACGCTTTCCGCGTTGCTGTGCGCGGCGTTGGATGCGATGTATTGGAAGCCGATTCAGACCGGTACGCTTGAAGGCTCGGATCGTGCCACGGTGATGCGGCTCGCGGGAATTGGAACCGATCGCACGATTGATGAGGTGTACAAATTCGTGCCGCCTGTTTCGCCGGATCTGGCGGCGCGCTGGGCGGGCGTGGAAATTGATCTGGCAAAGATTAATTTGCCAAATCATTTGTCAAACGACTGGCTGGTGGTGGAAGGCGCGGGCGGCGTGTTGGTGCCGATCAATCAAAAGCAGTTTGTGCTGGACTTGATGGTGAAACTGAAATTGCCGGTGATTCTTGCGGCGCGTAGTACGGTGGGAACGATTAATCACACATTGCTGACGTTAGCGGCGCTGCATGCCGCGGAATTGCCGGTGCACGGCGTGGTGTTGATCGGCGATCAGAATCGCGAAAATCGCGAGACGATTGAGCGCTTCGGGCATGTGCGGGTGATTGGCGAAGTGCCGCGACTGCCGAACCTGCATCGTACCGCGCTGATGCAGGTCTTCCTGAATCATTTCGACCGGGCCGCTTTCTCGCAATAAACTCGTGACTCGTGATTGGTGACTGGTGACCTGTGTATTCCGCGTCGCGTCGCGCTAGCGTTTCAGGTTAAAGTTTCGAATGTCCTCCCCGTTGAAGATCTGGCATCCATTTACGAACTCCGCGCTCGATCCTGCGCCTGTTGAGATCGAACGTGCAGAAGGGGTTTGGCTGTATGCGAAAGACGGGCGAAAAATCGTCGACGCAGTTTCTTCGTGGTGGGTGAATCTTCACGGGCACGGGAATCCGCGAATCGCGGAAGCGATTGCGAAACAGGCGCGGAAGATGGAACACGTGATTCTTGCGGGGTTTACGCATGAGCCGGCGGAGGAATTGGCGGAGCGGCTGCGCAAGTGGGTTGCGCCGTCACTGACGCATTTATTTTTTTCGGATGATGGGTCGACCGCGGTGGAGGTGGCGCTGAAGTTGGCAGTGCAGCACTTCAGCAACATCGGCCGTCCCGACAAGCGTGAGATCGTTGCATTGGAGCACGGCTATCACGGGGACACGGCGGGAGCGATGTCAGTCAGCGATGATTCGCCGTTTACGGATCCGTTTGGCTCGATGCGTTATCCGGTGCATCGCGTGCATTCGGCGTATTGTTACCGGTGCCCGGTGGGATTGCGGCGCGATTCCTGCCAGATCGAATGTGCCGGTCAACTGGAGACGCTGCTTGAAGAACGCGGGGACAAAATTGCGGCGGTGATCGTCGAGCCGTTGCTACAGGCCGCGGGCGGGATGATCGTGCATCCCGTGGAATTTTTGCAAAGAGTGCGCGAGGCGTGTTCGAAGCATGATGTTTTGTTGATCGCTGACGAAGTGCTGACGGGGTTTGGGCGCACCGGAAAAATGTTTGCATGTGATTTGGCGGGAGTCGCTCCGGACCTGATGTGCTTGTCGAAGGGAATTACCGGCGGATTTTTGCCGATGGGCGCGACGCTGTGCAGCGATCGCGCGGAAACGGCGTTTCGAAGCGAAAACCGGCTGCACACTTTTTATCACGGACATTCGTACACGGGGAATGCGCTGGCTTGCGCGGCGGCGAACGCAAGTCTGCAGATTTTTGATCAGGAACCAGTGTTCGAACGGATTGGCGTAATGGCGGAGATTCATTCCGAGCGATTGGCGGCGCTGAAGAGGTTCCCTCAAGTTGGAGAAGTGCGGCAGATCGGCACCATCGGGGCGATCGAATTGCGCACCGATGACGCAGGGTACCTCTCGGCCATGCGGCCGAAGTTGTATCGATTTTTCCTGGAACGCGGTGTGCTGCTGCGGCCGTTGGGCAATGTGGTTTATGTTTTGCCGCCCTATGTGATTGCGCCGAGAGAGTTGCACCATGTGTACGACGTGATTGTGGAAGCAATCGAAACGATTTTCTGAGCTGCGTGAGGCGTTTGCTACACTGATGCGATAGGCCGGCGGAGAAAAAGTTTGCACGTCAAGTCGAGTGGGTGGACACAAAAGATCGCAGCGTTTGCCGGAGGCCTTGGTGCCCCAGGGCTATTTCTGATCTCGTTTCTGGATTCATCTTTTATCCCATTTCCCATCATCAATGACGGATTGCTTATTTCGTTTTCTATTCAGAATCATGCGCGCATGCCGCTTTACGCATTGTTAGCTTCGATGGGTTCTGTCTCAGGTTGCGTTTTGCTTTACTTCATTGCGCGGAAAGGCGGAGAGGCGTACTTCCGCCGGAAAGCGGGCGGGCGAGCCGACGTGATCCAAAAATGGGTGGAAAGGAACGGCTTTGGCGGTATGTTGATTGCTGCTCTCCTGCCCCCTCCGACACCATTTAAGTTTTTTGTTCTCGCAGCCGGGGTGTTTGAAATTCCGTTGTTCAGCTTTACTTCGGCGATCGCGCTGGCTCGGCTTATCCGCTACTTCGGTGTCGGATTTCTAGCAGTTAAATACGGTGACAATGCAAAGCCTTTCATCTCTCAACATTGGCTGGCGATTTCGATAGGATTTGCGATTTTTGCGATAGCAAGTTACGGGCTCTCGCGCTGGCTGCTGCGTCAACGGCCCACGGATACCGGTGCGAAATAGACTGTGCACAGGAGCGCGCGCTTCGCTACGGATGTCGCACAGCCTTTTGCCACTGGAGTTCTGACGAGAGCAAACTCCTGTTTTTGTCGATGACGATGTCGGCGAAGATTGCGTGGTTTGATGTTTGCATGGCTTGGTCTTTCAGGTCGTTTATCTCCACCGAGAAGCCTTCGGTTTCCTGTTCGACGGTTGCTTTGGGGAAGCGCGCTGTTTTGAGAAACGTTATGGCGGCGGGTGAGGATTGCGCGGCTGTGAGGACGGGAGATGGTTCAGGTTTGCGCAATGTGGTGACACCGGTGGCGTAGCTGACTTCGCCGCCCATGCTGCGTTGGGTGGAGAGAAAGAACGCGGAGTTGGTTTCGACCACGCTGTGCCAGAGAAATGGCGAGACGGAATCTGGAAATGCCGCGACGCGGCGCGGAATCTCACCGCTGACGGTGCGGGCTTCGAGCGAGGCGGTGACATTGCCGTGAAACTGCGCGCGCATGGCAAAATAAATCATCGCGAAAGCCAAGCCGGCAATGGCGCCGTTGCGTCCGCGCGGACGTTTTGCGCGTGAGCCGATTTCGTCGCTGACCAGACGGAAAAGTTCAGGAAGAAGAATCGCGGCGGCGAGTATGACCAGAAGCCAGGGATCGATGGCTGGTGAAATGTCGAGCGAAAAACGTCGTGCGGAAAACGGCCAGAAGGGCGCGATCGGATGGGCTTGCAGAACGTCCATCAGAATGTGGAGAGTAGCCGCGGTAGCAATGGCGGCCCACGAAAAACCGGTCCTGGACGCGAGCGGATTGTTGCGAGACGTTAGGGAAAATAAAAATGCTGCGAACGCTAGAACTAGAATGAACGCGATCGAATGAGTAGCGGTTCGGTTCCAACGTAAATACGCGGAAGGGCCGAAGTTTGCGCTGAGAAAATCCGAGTCGGCGACGAGGCCGGCGCAAAGGATTGCGATGATAGCGCGCCAGGAAGCCTTGGAAAAAAATCCGCGTTGCAATGCAAGAGTCGCGAGGCCGTGGGTGAGTGGGTCCACGGTAATTTATTTTGCGGCAGTGGCCGCGGTTCCGGGCCCTGGGACGAGCAAGCGCAACGCGCGCGGTACGATGCGGAATTCGACCGGCAGGCGAGCGAGCGGTTCGCCGTCCACTTGCGCATAAATCGGTTTGTCGTCGATGGACTCGCATACCAGGCGATCGGATTTCCAGAAATAGACGCCTTCTTCCTTGCGCAAGTCGCCCATCAACAGAGTCGGCAAGTAGCTGAGATATTTCAGTCCGCTTTGCGTGGTGAGGCCAAGGAATTCGAATTGATCTTCGAACAGATCGGCTTCGGTGGTGATTTTGAAGGGGCCGCCGTAGTGTTTGGTGCGGCCGACGATGACGAGCGACACTTCGCGGGACTGGCCTTCGCCAGTTACGCGGAAGTGATGAAATTTGTAGTTGAAGACTTCGCGCGCGCCTTGCCACCAGTAGGCGAGGATTCCGAAACGCGCTTTGAGTTCGAGATCGACGGCGTAGGTGATGCGGCCATCGGGGCCAGCGCCAGCGACGCTGAGAAAGTAACGGGCTTTTTCCGGCTGTTCGAGTGGGGTGGCCAGGCCGAGCGCGATTTCGCGAACTTCACCGCACGCGAGCTGCTCGGCGGCCTTGGGAATGTCCCAGGAAAGTTCGAGCTCTTTTGCGAGAACGTTCGCGGTGCCGGCCGGAAGTAGCGCGAGCGGGACGCGGTGACCATTTTGCGAGCCAGCCAGGCCGTTGACGACTTCATTGATGGTGCCGTCACCGCCGCAAGCGATGACGAGTTGGCGGCCATCGGTAGTGGCGCGCTTTGCGATTTCAGTGGCCTCGCCGGGGCCTGTGGTTTCCTGTAAATCGGCGCGAATGCCGCGAGATTCCAAGATGCGGCAGGCTTCGTCGAGCTTGGTACGGCGCGCGTTGCCTCCACTGCCGGCGTTCGGATTGTGAATCAAGAGAGCGTTATGGAGTTCGTTCATGGATGAAGTGAGAGAGTCCTGTGCAAAAGCTTAACAGTCTTTTCGTATGGCTTCATTCTATATGATACGGTTTGCAATTGGATGAACGTCACGTGGAGTCGCGATATGGCGAAGGCAGCCCCTGCATCGGTGAAAAAGGAAGTGGAAGAGCTGCGTGAAAAGCTGCGGCACCAGGAATACCGCTATCACGTTCTGGATGATCCGGAGATTTCAGACGCTGCCTATGATCGCCTGATGGAGAAACTGAAGGAGCTTGAGGCGTCGTACCCGGTAATTGTGACTTCCGATTCGCCGACTTCGCGGGTTGGCGCGCCACCACGCGAAGGTTTTCAGACGGTGCGGCACACGCGGCCGATGCTGAGTCTGGACAATGCGTTTTCGTTCGATGCGTTGCGCGATTTTGATCGGCGGGTGCGCGAGGGAATTGGCAGAGCGTCCATCGAATATATCGCGGAACATAAATTTGACGGCTTGAGTATTGCGTTGTGGTACGAGGACGGAGTGCTGGTTCGTGGAATCACGCGCGGCGATGGGACCACGGGCGAAGACGTAACGCCGAATGTGCGGACGATCCGGTCGATTCCGTTGCGCATCGACAAAGAGTTGCTGAAGAAAGCGAAATTGCCCGCTTCGTTCGAAGTGCGCGGCGAAGTGATGATGACGCGCAAAGCGTTTGAGGCTCTGAATCGTGCCCAGGAGCAGAGCGGCGGAAAAGTCTTTGCGAACGCTCGCAACGCAGCGGCTGGCGCGGTACGCATGCTCGACTCTTCGATCACAGCGCAACGACGGCTGGATTTTTTTGCGTATTACTTGATGACGGAAGGCAGAGCTGCGTTTCCCAAACATTCGGAATCGTTGCTGGCGTTGAAACAGTTGCGATTTCGCGCTTCGGATGACTGGAAATTGTGCGACGGAATTGAGGAAGTGATTGCTTATTGCGAGGATTGGGATAGCAAGCGCGAAAAGTTGCCTTATGCAATCGATGGCGTGGTGGGGAAGGTGAATTCTGTCGGGATTCAAAACGAATTGGGATTTACGTCGAAGTCGCCGCGGTGGGCGATTGCCTACAAATATCCCGCGCGGCAGGAAACGACCGTGGTGAACGACATCATTGTGCAGGTGGGAAGGACGGGAACGCTGACGCCCGTGGCAGTGCTGGAACCGGTGCAGATTGGCGGAGTGACCGTGAGCCGGTCGACGCTGCACAACATGGACGAGGTGGAACGATTAGGTGTGCAGATTGGGGACACGGTTTTGGTCGAACGAGCGGGCGAAGTGATTCCGCACGTGTTGAGGGTGGTGAAGGAGGGCAAGAATCGTAATCCGTTTCGCGTACCGAAAGAGTGTCCGGTCTGCCACAGCAAGATTCACAAAGTGGAAGGGGAGGTTGCGTACCGCTGCCTGAATACGGCGTGTCCCGCGAAGAGAAGGGAATCGCTGATTCACTTCGCGAGCCGACACGCGATGAACATCGACGGGCTGGGAGAAAAGATTGTCGATCAGCTGGTGGACAAAGAAATCGTGAAGGACATCGCGGGGTTGTATGCGTTGAAGCTTGACGATCTGAGCGAGCTCGAGCGCATGGGCGAAAAGTCCGCGCGGAATTTGTTGGCTGAAATCGAAGCGAGCAAGAAGAACAGTCTGCCGCGCCTGACTTATGCTTTGGGGATTCCGTTCGTGGGCGAGCGCACGGCGCAGTTACTTGCCAATCGGTTTTTCTCGGTGGAAGAGCTGGCGTCTGCCAAGGAAGAAGAACTTTATGAAGTGGCAGAAGTTGGCCCGAAGGTCGCGTCGGGAATATTGGAGTTTTTTTCGGAGCCTGTGAATCGCCAGCTGATCAAGAAGCTGGAGAAGGCAGGAGTCCGGCCGACCGCCGAAAAACGGACGGTGAAGAGTAACAAGTTGGCAGGGAAGTCGTTTGTGTTCACGGGCGGGCTCGCGAATCGTACGCGCGAGGAGGCTGGAGAAATTGTGCAGCAACATAGCGGGAAGGTTGTGAATTCGGTAAGCAAGAAGACGGACTATGTTGTGGTGGGAACTGATCCGGGATCGAAGTACGAAAAAGCAAAAGAGCTCGCCGTGCCGATTCTTTCTGAGGCCGAGTTCGAGAGACTGGTAGGCCTAAAATGATGTTCATTTGTCTCGCACGGACTGCATTATAAAGATGCCGATTGCGATGAGGAAAGCAATGACGAGCCTAATTCCAATTTGGGCGAAGAACGCTCGCGTTAGATGCTCGCCCGGCCTGGTATCCCATAAGACCAAAATGTAGTGATCGCCTTTCTTTCATTCCCGGATCGCGGTATCCCATATTCCTTTCTGGTCCGGATTCTCCTTTTTGACTCGGCTGTAGGCGTCTTTCAGAAGTCGTGCAATTTTCAGCTCATATTCTTCGGAACTATACTGAGCTTCAAATTCCTCATTGAGTGCAATGAGATCCTCGCAGGTATCGTCACTTTCGGTGAAGTACATCATGCGTTTTTCTAGATCTGATAGGGGAACGCCATCGAGTGAAGCCTGCTCTGCAGTTTGGTTAACGAGAAAGTCTTTTGCTTGGCGAACGTTCATGCGGCGGGATGGTAAGACGCGGGTCAGCAACAAGCGCGAAATTCTGCCTCATGTAGCGATATAATGGAATTGGCGGGTGAGCTGGATGATCGCTGGTCCTGAGTAATCGGGGCGGGAGGAAAGTCCGGACACCGGTCTGCGTCAGCAGATAGATGGGCAACGCGCCTGGTAACGCCAGGGGAGCGGCAGCGCAGGTGTTTTGTGCTGCAGGTTCACGGAAAGTGCCACAGAAAATAAACCGCCGCGAAAGCTAGCTGCTGTGACGGGCGGCAGGGAAACCTGCTCATCGTCTTTCAAAGGCGCTTTTGCTGGTAAGGGTGAAACGGTGGGGTAAGAGCCCACCGCTCGTCTGGCAACAGACGAGGCCAGGAAAACCCCGCGTGGTGCAAAGCCAAATAGGAGGGGAGAGCCGGCCCGGCTCGCCGAGCAAAGCAAACGGAAGTTTGCGGCGCTCCCTCGAAAACGGAACGTCCTGCGTTCAGCAGGCGGGCTGTTGACGAGAGCAACCCTCGGGTAGGCTGCTGGAGCCGCGGCGCGAGCCACGGCCTAGAGGAATGATCGTCAGGACTCCGACTCGTCGGAGGCCTACAGAATCCGGCTTACAGGCTCGCCCGCTATTTTTCAATAACTTACAGACAGTTTTGGCGAAATTGTGCCATAACTGTGACATAGATGTTCGTCTTGTATTCGCCCATCTCTGCCTAATGTATCCCCGTACGGGGAACGCCAATCGATTTTTAGTCTTGTTCTTCGCCATTTATTCGCCATAGTGATAATCTTTATAGGAAGGAACCGATGGCCGGAGGGCTATGCTAGTCGGGCCTAGTGCTCTGCTAACATCTCATGTACGCGCAGTCTGCGTTACTTAGGGATGGGTCATCCACTAATAACAGAGTATTCGACCAGTCTTTCCATCCTGAATGGAGACGACTTTCAGGATGAAGTAAGTGCACGCCTGCAGGGGGTCATCATTGACTTCCAACCCGTTCCTTCAAATCCGCAAAGACAACTTTCTACGAAGCCTACTTGAAAGAGCCGTTCCCAACCCTTGTTCCCGCCTTGAGGCACCAGCAACAACCGTTTCTTGATGAGCGACGTTCTTTTGCCGTCGAAGACATTCGTGTGGACACGCAGCTACTTGACCAGGCCAAAGCAGCAGGGTATTCGACGAAAGTTCT
>Ga0210406_10000648_pt1 | contig 46841 bp, 40 predicted proteins | sample IncBWC30MmetaG_FD_155454 | JGI IMG/M metagenome (GOLD analysis project Ga0210406, IMG submission 155454) | Forest soil microbial communities from Barre Woods Harvard Forest LTER site, Petersham, Massachusetts, United States - Inc-BW-C-30-M | ecosystem: Environmental > Terrestrial > Soil >...
GCGGGAGACCAGACCTGCCACCGGCAGAATTGCACCAGCGATGAGTCCGCTTTTGACGATGGATCGACGTGAAATTTTGTTTTGCATGTTGCGCCTCGTTGAGTGAAGGAATGCGATATTTTTCCCCATTTCGACAATGTATGCTTACTAATTATTGCGAACGATTATCAATCCCGTTGGCTGACAGCGGCCAAGGCCTCAGAATTGCAGTACTGTATGTCCTCTAATGAGTTGCGGACATTCACATGACGGCACTCGATCTCGATAGCATCAGTCGCTCGGTCACCAAGTTACGCGCCGTCATTCCCGAAGACGCGTTTACCGCCGGTATCTTGGGCTCGCAGCGCGTCGGCAACGGCGTGGTCATCGATTCCGCAGGCTTGATCCTGACCATTGGATACCTGATCACGGAGGCGACCGATGTTTGGCTGACCGGCGCCGATGGCCGGGAAGTCGCGGCGCATCCGTTGGCGTATGACCAGGTGACAGGCTTCGGACTGATCATGCCCTTGCAGAAGCTGGACGCTCCGCCAATTCTATTCGGCTCCTCGGCGGATGTGCGCGCCGGCAACGAGGTGCACGTGCTGAGCGCAAGGGATTTCGCACCGCCGCAGAGCGCGCGCGTGCTGGCACGGCGCGAGTTCGCGGGTGCATGGGAGTACTTGCTGGAAGAAGCCATCTTCACCGCTCCTGCGCATCCACACTGGTCAGGGGCCGCCTTGATCGACCGCAGCGGTGCCTTGGTCGGATTGGGTTCTTTATTGATACGCGAAGTCATCGCGGGAGAAGAGACCGATGTCAACATGTTCGTGCCCATTGACCTGTTGAAACCGATTCTGCAAAGCTTGAAATCCATCGGCAGAGCAGATCGGCCACCCCGGCCATGGCTGGGGGTATATGCAGTCGAAATGGCCGGGAAGGTTTACGTGACCGGTGTGGTCGAGGGCGGTCCCGCTCAGAGCGCCGACGTCCGCGAAGGCGACGTCATCAGCGAAGTGGCGCGGCAGGAAGTGGATTCATTGCCGGAATTCTATCGACGCGTATGGGCTGTTGGGCCGGCCGGCAGCGGCGTGCCGCTCACGGCGATGCGTGGCGCCACACAGATACATTTGAACGTGCGTTCCGTCGATCGCGTCGATTTACTAAAGCGACCGCAAGGCCATTAGGCCATTCAACTTCAGTGCGACGCGACCCGGTCGCGCTGCTGATCCAACACGGAGCGATCGCCGTCTGCCGAACGCGCGCCGTCCGTGATGTGGCACGCGCCCTGACCGACGAGTGTAACCACGGCGGCGCAAGCATCCACTCCCTTGACGCTGCCATCGGCCGTCTTCGACAGCGAACTGGTGTCGTGCAGCAGCCGGTATGCCGCGGCCGCCGACAATCCCGGATTCTTGGCCAATATCAGCGCGACAACGCCGCTGACCTGCGCCGTGGCAATCGAGGTGCCCGAGGCAAAATCATAATGTCCACCGGGCAACAGCGTCAGGATCTCGCTGCCCGGGGCATACAACGCAGTTGCGGTCGCAGAATAGGTCTCGGCACTCGCGACTTCGATGATGCCGGTGTGATGCATGAGGCCCTCCTCGGCGCCGGAATCATTCGCCGCTGCGCCCACGAATAACACGCCGCGGCGCAAACCCTCGCGTATCAGGTCACCGACGAGAGGATCGTCGGGGCCGGCGAGACTCAAATTCACCACCTGTGCGTGCGCATCAAACGCAGCGGTGAGTGCCCGGGCCAACGTAAAAGAATTGCAACGCGCCGCGTCCGCGTCCGAATGCGCCTGCCAGCACGCCTTGAAAATGAACAAGCGCGCATTCGGCGCCACCCCGACGATGCCCTCCCCGTTGTTCGCAACGGCGGCGATGACACCGGCCATTTCGGTGCCGTGCCGGTCGCGCCGAAACTGCGCATCATCGGCGTCAACGAAGTTCACCGCCGCCGCGATGCTGCCGCGCAAATCCGGATGCTCGATGTCGACGCCGGTATCGATGATGGCCACTTTGACGCCCTCGCCTCGCGACCATGGATGCGCGTCGGCGACATCCATTTGCCGGAAGCCGCGTTGCAAGCCGACGTAGGGATCGTTGTAGCTCTCGGCGCGATTGTAGCCCTCGGTGCGGGTGGCAAACGTTTGCAGCGGCTGCGTCAGCTTGACCCGGCGATCTTTCGCCAACGCCGTGAGCAGCGCAGTGCGATCCATACCGGAGGGTATCTCCAGGACTGCGCAATGGATATGCAATGGTTCGATGGGCCATGCATTCACTTCTCTCAATCCGTATTCTTTCTCCACCGCCCGCATGGATTGCCGGGCACGCGAACTCGGACCATAGCCGGCAGCCACATCGTAGCTGCGTGGCGTGGCGCCGGGGTGGGCGACGTAAGCGGCCGGCGTATTGTCTACCGCGACAATTATGAAACGCTCGTCAGAGTCGGACACCTGATCGCCGAGGGCGTGCGAATCGATGCGAACCGGGGCGCTGCTGCAGGCGCCGGTCAACATCATCACGACGGCCAGGAGCGACCATCGGATCATGGCGCATTGCCCACCGAGTCAGGTTCCGGCGACGTTGCCTCTGCAAAGCGCACCGTAGCGTGCTGACGCAACAGCGCCAACGACGAGCGCACCGTCAGGGTGGAGTTCGACGCCAGCGAGTACACGCCCGCCTCCGTGGGACCGGAAACAATTTTCAGTTGCGCCTCATCGAGCAGTGATTGCAGTTGCACCAGGGTAATTGTCGGGGAGAACACGGCGCGAATCACTTCACCTCGAGGACGGGGGGCCGCGCTGGTCACGGTGTGGTAATTCGCCTGCTCTCCGCGCGCTTCGAATTGTACCCATCGATCGGTCGCCAACAATCCGATCGCCACGGCCATCGCGGCAATCGACGCGGCGATCCATCCACGCCACGGTGACTCGCTGCGCATCGGCTCGAGGGGCGCCATTTGCACAGAATCGCCCTGCGCCTGTACGGCATCGAGCCGCGCCTGCAAACGCTTGAGAGAGGCCACCGGCATGTAGTCGAGCGCCGGTTGTGCGCCAATCCCTTCGAGGATTCGCTTATGGACGCTCAAGTCATTGCGGCAAAGTACGCAAGTGACCACATGCGAGTCCACTCTATCGCGCTGATGATCTTCCAGAGTGTCGTTGACATACCAGGGGATGAGTGCCGAGACCTCATGGTGCTCCGCAGAGTTTTCGAAGCGGCGGTGGTTGGTCATCCTATTCTCGCGGGCATTTCGGATGGTCCGCCGCCCAAGCTGGGCAGGTATTGGCGCAATTTCTCGCGCGCATGAAACATCCGCGCCTTCACGGTGCCCACGGGACACTCCGTGATCACCGCGATTTCCTCCAGTGAATGGCCCATATGATAGGCGAGTTCCAATGTCAGGCGCTGTTCGATCGGCAGCCGACGCAGGCCGTGCGTCAGCCAATCATTGACTTCCGCATCAAACGTGGGATCTACCGTTTGTTCGGGGTAGTCCTCGAGGCTGAGCGCAACGTTGTGGTTCTTTTGGCGGCGAAAGGATTTAAGCGCGGTGCGATAAGCGATCCCGATAATCCAGGTGGAAACCTGCGATGCGTTTCGAAAATCCTTCGCGTTTTGCCAGACCACCATGAACGTATCGTTGATGATTTCTTCGATGTTTTCATACCGGGACGTAAAGCGCGACAAGAATCGCGCCAGCCGTCGGTGGTAGCTCAAATACAATTCTTCCAGGGCACGCCGATCCCCTGCGGCAACGGCCACCAACAGCGCGTTATCGCGCTCTTTGGGAGAGTTCTTTGCCAGCGGGTTCATCGGAGACAGTCCTTATAACTCGAGCCATCCCCAATAAGTACCGTGCAGGCAGTAAAGAGTTGCAAGAGTTGCAAAAATTGCAATGAAATCACGGCTAGAAGCGCCAAATCGCCGTCCCCGTCCACTGCCCGGTCGCGGCGGCATTATAAAACAAGACCTTAGCTTCAGGCGAGGTATTGACATAAGAGAAAACCAATGTGACAGACCGGTAATCATAGGCGGCGCCGGCGCTCCAGTAGGCGTAACCGCCTGCCTCGGGCCCGTCCAAAGAGCTGTAGCCCACGCCGGCTAACAGGGAGAATCCGCCGAAGATTTGTCGTTGCACGCTCACTTCGGCCGATGTCTCGGTCACACCGACAAACTCGTGATAGGGCGCGCGCAGAAACCGGGGCGAGTTCGGCGAATAGTTCAGACTGAAGTGAAGCCAGTCCTGGTAAGCGAGGTCGAAATCGAGTTCGTCATAGTCGTAATGTGAGCCTGCTTGATTCCAAGGATAGGCATAGTGGCTGGCGAGAACCTTAGCGTGCCAATTGTCAGTGACGTTCCATGCGAATCCGATAAACGCGCTGAGTTCGGCATCGCGTGACTCTCTGGAATCGATCTGAGTGTTGGAAACAAATGCGCCGACCATGAAGCCGCTTGGGCTCGAATAATGCACGTCCACCTGCAGCGCTGCATGATCGGCACTGCGCGAGATGCCGCGCACGAAGTAATCGCTCGTCAGGTCCACCGATCCGCCCCACTCGTTAGCTGCCTTGGATTCGGTTGATGCGAGGGTAATACCGACGAGCAATGCCGCAGCATGCGCAACCAGACGCACTATTTCACAACCGCCACACCGTGCTTCGAGCACTCCATTTGAAAACCTCGCCCCTGTATCACCGCACAGATTAAACCTTTCCGCATGGCTTGGGCACTTACCTCTCGAACCGGGCCATACCTCTCCCGGTGGGATCACTTGGAATCAAGAATGACAAACACTGTGCTGCCGTCGGCGGCCTGACAGGGATTCATTGCCCGAGCTTTCGCAAAGCTGCAGCCGAAAGGTTGCGGCGCCCAAATTGCGCAAGTGCAAACCTCATTGACACTCCTCGAGCGAAATTATGGCATTACGATATTTCTTTGGACCAGTGGCGTCGCGCGCTGGTGTTGTACTCACTATATTGAGCATTGCAGCTTGCGCCGGCAACGGTAACGGGTTGGATGCGAACGGCCAACCGCTGACAGCCGGCAGCAGCGGTTCTCTGCCGCCGCTGTCGGCCGACTTCGCCTCCATCCAGGCTGATATTTTCACGCCGATATGCTCCGTCTGTCATATCGGCGGCGGCGCGCCGGAAGGTTTGCGCCTGGATGCGACCGACAGCTTCAATTTGCTGGTGGGGGTACCGAGCACCGAAGTGCCGGCGCTGCTGCGTGTGAAGCCCGGAGATCCCGACAACAGCTACATCATTCAGAAGCTCGAAGGTCACGCGGCCGTCGGTGCGCAAATGCCCTTCGGATGCCCCTCGACGCAACCCTGTTTGACGACGAGCACGATCGCCTTTATTCGGCAATGGATCACGGATGGCGCGCAGCCGGCCGCCGCGGCCACCGTTCATGCCGCCGCTCGGCTGGCCGTGACCTCCATCGTGCCGGATGACGTCGAGCCCGTGAGCGAATCACCACCGCAGATCATGATGGCTTTCAACCATGATCTCGACGTGACGCAGATCGATAGCCGCTCGATGCATATCGAGAAGATCGTGCCGGGTGAATCATCCGCCTCGACCTTGGTGAGCGAAGTCGTGCCGGCGCGCGTCAGCGTTTCCAGCGCCAATCTCCGCGTGCTGATGGTGTGGCCGTCGCGGCCGCTCGTGAGCGGTCACTATCGACTCGTGATCGCCGCGGGTGCGCCGACGCAAGTGAGCGACATGACGGGTAACGCCCTCGCCTTGGGCGCACCCGGCGAGTCAGGCGAGTCGGTGATTTCCAACTTTGATGTCGAGGTTCGTCCATGATTCAGCGTTTCACATCGGCCGCGCTTCTGCTGGCGCTCGTTGCCTTGCTGCGTGCGGTTCCCGCCGAAGCAGAACCCTACCTCGCGGTGATGACCGGCTACAAATGCAATGTCTGCCACGTCAACCCCACCGGCGGCGGCATGCGCAATGACTTCGGCGTGACTTACGCGAAGGTGCTGTTGCCCGCTGAGACGGTCGATAACGTGCTCGATTCTTGGACCGGAAAGATCACCGACCGGCTGCGATTCGGCGGCGATTTGCGCAGCGATTGGAGCCGCGATACCACCCCCAATTCGCCGAGCCAGCAAGCATTTGCGCTCGAGCAATTTCGAGTCTACGCAGACTTCACCATCATTCCGGAGCGGTTGGGGATTTATGTCGATGAGCAGATCGCGCCCAACGGTTCGACCAACGAAGAGGCCTACGTGCGCTATGGCAACACCAACGAGGGTTTCTATCTGAAAGGCGGCCAGTTTTATCTGCCTTTCGGCTGGCGGCTTCAGGATCAAACCGCGTTCGTGCGCGAGGTCACGGGCATCAGCATGACGACCCCGGACAAAGGGATCGAGCTTGGATACGAGCACGCCGCCTGGTCGGCACAATTCGACGTGACCAACGGCTCGGCCAACGCAACCACCGGATCGGGCTACCAAGTCACCAGCCAGGTGGTCTATACGAAGTCACTTTGGCGTTTGGGGTTGGCGGGCTCCTCCGAAACATCGAGCGCCGGCGACCGGCGCATGGCCGGCCTGTTCGCGGGCCTGAGGACCGGTCCGATCGCGTGGCTGGCCGAGGGGGACCTGGTGCACGACGATAGTTTGAAGCGCAGCGAGGTGGCCGGGCTCTTGGAGGGAGATTGGCGCGTTCGAAAGGGGCATAACTTGAAGCTGACGGCGGAATACATGGATCCGGATCGCGCGGTGCGCAATAACCAGCAGACCCGATACAGCTTCGTGTACGAATACACGCCGATACCGTTCCTGCAGTTGCGTGCCGGTTATCGCCATTATTTTGGGATACCGCAGAGCAATTCCCAGAATCAGCAGCTGACCTTCTTCGAGCTGCACGGTTACTTCTAAACGGCCGCCGACACATGAAGGCGCTCCCCGCAAGCCCGCGGGGAGCGCCGATGGTCCAAAAGCGCGAAGCATCCTACCGTCAAAGGTTTGCCCTTGTAATAAGCGTGTTCGAGCATATTGTGTAGCCCACGGAGGTTCCCATGCACGAAGTTAGACGCAGTCAAGAACGCGGATTTGCCGACCACGGCTGGCTCAAGTCCTTTCATACGTTTTCCTTTGCCGATTACTACGACCCCGAGCACGTCGAGTTCGGTCCCCTGCGCGTGATCAACGAAGATCGGGTGCAGGCCGGCGCCGGTTTTGGCACGCATGGTCATCGAGACATGGAAATCATCAGCTACGTGCTGTCAGGAGAGCTGGCGCACAAGGACTCGATGGGTAATGGATCGACGATCAAACCCGGGGATGTGCAGCGGATGAGCGCCGGCAGCGGCGTGCGTCATAGCGAGTTCAATCCGTCGCAGGCTGAGGGCACTCATTTCCTACAGATCTGGATTCAACCGGATAAGCTCAATCTCGAACCGAGCTACGAGGAAAAGCGATTTGCGGAACAGGAGAAACGCGGCCGGTTACGGCTGATCGTATCGCCCGATCGTGCCGATGGGTCACTGTTGATCCATCAGGATGCACGTATATACGCGGGATTGTTCGACGGCGCTGAACAGGCAGTTCTCGAGGTGAAGAGCGGGCGGCGCCTCTACGTGCATGTGGCGCGCGGCGCCTTGATGGCCAATGGCGTGGCACTCGGGGCCGGGGACGCGCTCAAGGAGACCGACGGCACACAACTCCGTCTCGAGCAGGGGAAGGACGCCGAGGTGCTGGTGTTCGACCTGCCGGCCGAGGAGTAGTGATTGCTAATTTTTTCGTGACCAATACCAGTACAACGGCAGCCCGGCAATCAATACCGCCACGCCCTGCAGCGCCTCGTGAGGCGCCGCGACAAATGTGTTGATCAGAAGCGCTGCCGTCACCAGCAGGAAAATGATCGGCACTACGGGATAGCCCAGGGCTCGATAGGGCCGAGGAGCATCGGGCATCGTCCTTCTGAAAACGAATAGCGATCCGGTACTCAAACCGTAGAAAAGCCACGAGGCGAATACCACCGAGTCGGTCAGCGTATCGTACGAGCCCGACAGCGCCAGCACGCTGCCCCACGCGGCCTGTGCAACGATTGCCCGCGCGGGAACGTTCGAGCGAGGTGAAAGGTGGGCCAGCGCCCGAAAGAACAGGCCGTCGCGTGCCATTGCATAAGGGACCCGCGAGTTTGCCAGCACGCTCGAATGCAGCGAGCCGAATGATGAAATCATGAGTGCAACCGCCGTCATGGAGACGGCCATTGGCCCCAAAAAACGCTTCAATACTTCCGTCGCGACCGACGAACTTGCCGGCACGCTCGCAATCTCGAGCGGCGTCAGGGCGTAGTAATAGGCAACATTGACGAATAAGTACAGCGAGGCAACCACGAGCATGCCGCCGACGAACGCGCGCGGCAGATTGCGCTGCGGGTTGCGGATCTCTCCCGAGAGCGGAGCGACGTTGCTCCACCCATCATAGGCCCACAGCGCACCCAACATGGCGGCGCCGAATCCCGCAATTCCGCCACGCGCGCTGGCAGCGACACCCTCGCATGTACCCGCGAGGCCCGATCCTGCCAGGTGAGTCCAATCACCCGGAGCGAAGATGAACGCACTGATGCCGACGCCGAGAATCAATGCGACCTTTGCGATGGTCAATGCCAGTGCGGTGCGGCCACCGGACGTCACGGAGGCGCAATTGATCAGCGCCACCGTCCAAATGGTGGCCAGCGCAATGAGTGTCAAGCCGCTGACGCTCAGGTGATGGCCAAACAGGCTCGCCCCGAGTTGCCAATGCTCTATGGTGCCGCCGGCCGCGACATTCATGAAGATGGCCAGACCTACCGCAAGAGCGGCTTGTGATCCGGCTTTCGCAACGGCGAACGTCATCCAGCCATACAAAAATCCCACCGCCTTGCCGTAGGCGCGCCGCAGGTAGACGTAGTCTCCGCCCGCCTCCGGCATCATGGCGGCGATCTCAGAATATGAGAATGTGCCGGCAAGAGACAACAATCCGGCCGCAAGCCACACCAATAGCACGGTCTTGGCGCTGCCGACATTGCAGGTCATGACCCGGGTCTTGAGGAAAACACCCGTGCCTATCATGTTGGCAACATTGACCGCAATCGCGCCCCAAGCACCGACGCCACGCGTCAGTTCGCTTCTTGCAACGGTTGCTGAGGTTGCGGTGCCCATGGGTATAGTAGTATCGGGCAAGTGAAAACAGATTTTTCGCAAATCTGGCCGTTTTTGATCGCGACGCTGGCGGTGTTCATGATCTATCGCCGGTTCCGGCGCAACTTCGGTCGGCAGCTACTGCGGCCCGTGCGCATGCAAGTGCGCATCGTGTTGCTGTTGATCATCGGTTGTTTGCTGTTGCCGTCCGCAGTGCGTTCGATGGCATTGCTGTCGGCACTGCTGGCAGGCGTTGCCGCGGGCGTGGCCCTTGGGCTCTGGGGCGCGGCGCGCACACGCTTCCTCACGATCGAGCATCAACGGTACTACGTGCCGCACACGTACACGGGCGTCGCGGTTTCGTTGTTGTTTCTGGGGCGGTTGATCTACCGCCTGTTGCAGGCTTATGGCGCGACGCATGCGGCTGGAGCCGCAGATCCGGGCCCTGGGGCCCAAGCCTTTGCGCCGGCCAGCATGCTGCAAAGTCCCCTGACTTTCGGCCTGTTCTTCGTACTCATGGGATACTACGTTTGCTACTACAGCGTGGTGCTGTGGAAATCAAAACGAGTTTCTGCGGAAGCAATCAGCTCCGGCCCGACGCTTCCGCCCGGTGAATTGGAAAAACGCGCCTGAACGCGCGCCGCATTACCTCAGGGTAATGAGCACCGCATACGTGATGAGCAGAAATGTGATCATCAAGGCGTTGTTGCCCCATCGGGATACCATTTCGATCATGACAGCTTCTCCACTTTGGACGCGGGGCAACTTTACGTTTCCGAGGCCGGAAGTGGCTTGTCGCAGGTCTCAAAACCAGATTGAACATGGCAACTTGGTTGCGTTATGTCCTGACGAAATGCACCGTAATTGAGCGCGCAATATTCTCAGCGGTGGCGGACTTTAAAGTATTCCAGGCAAAGGCAATGGGGCCGCGGGGAAGGGCCGGGAGCGGCGGGAATCAGCTTTCTTGTGCTACGCTTCTGCCGTCATGAACATACTTTTGGTGGAAGACAGCGAGGAAGTCAGCTGCATAACCGTCGAATATCTGCATGAGCTGGGACACGAGGTTGTGGCGGTGCCCGAAGCGGAGAAAGCAATCTTGCAGCTCAAGGATGGGCGATTCGATGCGGTCATGACAGATGTTCGCCTGCCCGGCATGTCGGGCATCGAACTCGCGCGGGCGCTGATCAAAGACTACCCCAGTCTTCCGGTGGTGATTGCGTCCGGTTACGGCGCCCTAAATGTCGAATTCCTACTGGGCGAGAAAATGCGCACCGTGCTGATGCTTCCCAAGCCCTACGACCTACCTGCCCTCGAACGCACTCTCGCCGAAGCCGCTGCGCTGGGGAATCGAGTTTAGCCTCGCTGTGTGGCACTCGGCCCGGCAGTCGGGACAACACTCCGGCGATGTGCGCAGCGTCTCGCTGAGCAAGTCGGTCAGCTCATGCTCGTTGTTGTCGAATGCCTCGACATAGGGTTTGCGCTTGCGAACGAGTTCGATGGCCAGTGCAAATGCGCCGGCCGGATTGACATCGTCATCGAAATACAATTGTCGGTGAACGGGACAGGTTTTGAGTACCTGAGTTTGCAGAGCAATTCCAATGGCAATCGCCTGTTTTTTTCCCATGGCACTCATCCTCTTCGGACAGTGGTTTTGACGACGGTGGTACGGCCCATGCGATAGTCCTTGGGCGGGATGCACCCGATGACCCGCAAAGCGCGGTGCCAGGCGGCAGCCTGTGGTGCGGGCTCAGGCGGGTCGTGGGGAGCCAGCGGTGGAGTTTCCGGATTCGGCGGGGTTGCAATATTCTCACTACTCATCGGCTGACTCCTAGTGCACCGCGGATAGGGCAATCGCGGTAGTGAATTGTGGGAGAGGCGTACCGCCGCAGCGATCGGCGGAAAGCGACGAGTATTGTAGGAATACTCGACGTCCCCTGTCAGAGGGGAAAGCCCGCGGGGCGCGGGCCGGCCGCAATTCTTGAGAGAAGACCTATATCGCCAGATACGGCCAGTTATTCTCGGGCCCGATCTCATCCAGCGCGTCGTCGTTCATCTCTGCACCAACGACCGCGTGACTCGGCTTGGTCACTGCGCCCAATTCTCTCTGCGCAACCGAATCGAGTTCCGCCGCAAGGCGGCGCAACCGCAGTTGCACCCGCCCCAGTGCATCGCTGAGATCGGGTAACCACGTGAGCGCACGCACGTCGCCGACTTCGCGGGCGACGCATTGCAGCTCCCGCGTGTAAACGTTGGCGCTGTTGCTCTGACGCCGTGCAGCAATGGCTGCCAGCGAGGCGATTGCCTGATCGGCCAATGCACGAATCTGGCTGGGCCCCTTCTGATAGCTCAAATACGGATGTGCCCGCAGTGTGCCGGAGGCAATTCGCGCGATGTTCCAACACACGAGCGCGCACTGGGCAAACACCGCACCATCGATGGCATTTGATTCCAAGGCTTTCGCGAACGCCCGTGCCCGTAACGCAACATTGCGCAACTTCCGGAGTCGCACCACTTCGGCGTCAATCATCATTTTCCCCTTCATTGCCCCGCTTCAAGACCCCGGCTCGGCACCGGAGCATTTCCCCTTCATCGGGGCAGTAAGCGCATTCTCAACCCATGCGTAGGCGAAGGCTGTAGGACGGTATCGCATCAAAGTGCAGGCCAGGGCCCGGTTTCCGACTTAATGTCAAATGCCGAGCCCATTGAGGACGTTTGAGCACGTTATAGTGTTGCCCCATGACAACAGCGAGGCCGCAGCTTCTCAGCTTTTGGATGTGCGTGGCGCTGGTGGTGGGCAATTCGATCGGCTCGGGCGTCTTCTTGCTGCCTGCCTCGCTTGCCCCTTATGGACTCAACAGCGTGGTCGCCTGGGGATTCACAGCCAGCGGTGCCATCTTGCTGGCCATCGTTTTCGCGCGTTTGAGCCGGGCCTATCCACAGGCCGGCGGTCCCTACGCGTATGTTCGTTTGGCCTTCGGACCGCTCACGGCCTTCATCGTCGCGTGGGGCTATTGGATTTCGATTTGGGTTGGGAACGTCACCATCGCCACCGGCGCCGTGAGTAATCTTTCCCCGTTGCTGCCGTGGATCGCCGAGAAGCCAGGTGCGTCCGCCGCCTGTACCTTGTTTCTATTGTGGATGCTGACCTTCGTGAATTGGTACGGAATCAAAGCCTCTGGCTGGGTGCAAAGCGTCACGACGGTATTGAAGATTTTGCCGCTGATCGGAATTGCCGCTTTAGGTTTATTCTCTCTGCGCTCGAGCGCCGTTGCGGCGGCAGCCACCACCATTCCCCTGTCCGTGAGCGGCATTACCGCGGCATCGACATTGACGCTATGGGCGCTGCTGGGATTGGAATCTGCGTCCATCCCCGCAGACAAGGTCGCAAATCCGGCGCGTACCATTCCCATTGCCACGCTGGTGGGGACGGTGGCCACTGCGCTGATTTGTGCCCTTGCCTGCACCACCGTGTTGCTGCTGGTACCCCCGGCCACGCTCGCCAGGTCAAACGCACCGTTTGTAGACTTGGCGACGCAATTTTGGGGCGGCGGTGCCGGCAAGGTGCTGGCCATTTTCGCTTCGATCAGCAGCTTCGGCGCGCTCAACGGCTGGATCCTCCTGCAAGGTGAGCTGCCGCGCGCGATGGCGCTGCGCGGGGAGTTTCCGGGCATCTTCGCGCGCGAGTCTGCGAGGCACACGCCGGGTTTTGCGCTGGGTTTCGGCAGCGTGCTGGTCACCCTGTTGATTTTGGCCAACTACGAAAAATCCATGGCGAGGATTTTTACTTTCACGCTTCTGCTTTCGACCACCGCGTGCCTGGTGATGTACGCCCTATGCTCCGCGGCGCTATTGCGGCTGCAGTGGGTCGGGAAATTAGGCTCGGCGCGCAAGGGTTCGGTCGCGCTGGCCATTGTCGGGATCCTGGCGACCGCCTACTCACTCTGGGCTATCATCGGCGCCGGTCCGGAGCCCGTCGCGTGGGGTGCGGTGCTTCTAGGCCTGGGCGTACCACTTTATTTTTGGTTTACCCGGAGCTCGCGCTAAATTCATGTGGCGTTCTTTCATAGCGGTTGCCGTCGGTGGCGCACTCGGCTGCCTTTTTCGTTGGTACCTCGCCATATTCTTGAATCGGTATTTTCCCGCCATACCGCCCGGGACCCTGGCAGCGAATCTTATCGGCTGCTACGTGATCGGCGTCGCCATCGCCTTCTTCACGACCTACCCGACATTCGCGCCTGAGTGGCGGCTGTTCATCACCACGGGCTTTTGCGGCGGTCTGACCACCTTCTCGACGTTCTCGGCGGAGGTGGTGATGTTGATGCAATCGGGGCGATCCGTCTTCGCGCTGGGCGCGGTCGGAGCCCACTTGGTGGGTTCGCTGTTGATGACTTTTGCCGGCATCGCCACCGTGGCCTGGCTCAAGGGTTAGCGCGTCAGCGCGCCCGCCGGCGCGCCGCGGTAGAGCTGCGACACAATCTAGATTGTGTGCGAAAGTTATTGATTTATATATTATTATATACAGGCATAATGTCGTTGGAGACGCAGGTTTGTGGACGGCGCCTCGAATGCGCGCGCCTTATTTTTGAGGCGTCACGATACACCACACCACGAATAGCACGTAGACCGCCGCACCAATGCCAACGTACAGAGGGTTCATAACAGCTCCGGCAGAAATTCCTAAAGATTCCTCGCGTGGATTTCAAGCGCTCGGGTGAGCGGCGATACTGAACCCGCGCGCGGATTAAAATCTGTCAGAAAATCTCGACAGATGGAGTCAGAACAAAAAGACGTAAGTGTCGCGGCCGTGGCTCAGCGCCAGCAGCCACGCGGCGATGACCAGCAGTACGGTGCAGGCACCCGACACGATCTGCAGGCGCGCGCCGCGGTTCCCCAGGCCAACTTTGGCATGAACCCACCCGACGCCGATTCCGAGGATGAATCCGAGCGCGTGCCCCAGGACATCGACGTGTGCGTTTCCTGCGCCAAGCAAGGTCAACAGGCAAATCCCGGCGATCAAGGGCGCCCAGCGATACCACAGACGCTCGCGCAGCGTCAGGCGCTCTTGCCACGCCATACCCGCAAGCAGACCGAGGGCCGCGAACACCGCGGTGGAGGCGCCCACCGCACGATGCGTGACGGGCGCAATGAGGATTTCCAGATAGTTGGCCACCGCCGCCGCGCCCAGGATGCTTGCCCATGCAACGCCAGGTCCGAGCAATCGACCGGCGCCGATGCCGGCAAGCACACCGAACAGCACGTTGCCGAGCAAGTGCTCCTGGTCCAGATGCAAGGTGAGCGCGGTGACTGCCCGCCACCATTCCCTTGGTGCAGCCGCATCGAGATTGCCTATGGACAACCAGTCGGCACCGAACGCTCCATTGCCGGCGCAATAGGCCGTGAGCAATAGAACCAGCACATACACGATGGCGCCGAGCGTCGCCCCCGGACGCGCAGGAATGGCCGCGGGAATGCTGCGCGGCGGGCTGCGTTCGGTGGAATAGCGGCTGATTTCCTCGTATGCCCGGTCGAGCAGCGCCACCGGTACGATCAAGGTCCAAACGCGCTCGCTCTCCCGCGTTTCATGCTCAATGCCCTTGGCCTCGAGTACCAGGCTGAATTCATGGCACAGCGATTTTGAACCGCGAAAGACCACGGCAATCGCCTGGGCTGGTTCCGGATTTTCCATCCGGCCCTTATGGGGGCGAAGTGCGAAAAGACAGCCCTCTCCAGCCATACCGAAGAGCATTGACGCGACTGCCGTCCGGACCCGATTCGGCAATGCTGGTGGTGACGACGCCGCCCAACCGTTCGTAGAAACGACGCGCCTGAACGTTTTGCTCGTACACCCAAAGATGCAGCACCGGATGAAGCCCACGCCGTTGGACTTCCATCGCCACTGCGGCCATGAGCTGCCGGCCCAAGCCCCGGCCCTTGAACCCCGGAGCCACGTGTAGATTGTCCACCAAAGTTCCCCACTCCGGATCGGCGTCGAGAAACGCGCAAGCGAAGCCCCGGATTTCCCCGAACTCTTCGCTCAGTAGGATCAATTGGTCCTCGCGATTGATTTCGCGGAACCGGCTGCTCCAGAGCCGGCGGCGATTCGCAGCCAGGGCGCCGTCCAGGAAGTCGTCCCGAAGGATGCCGCGGTAGGCTGTGCGCCAGCTGTCGGTATGGAGCCGAACGATGGCTGATTCGTCCGCCGCCCGAGCGCGTCGCATCGTCATTCCGGGGAGCCTAGCTGATGTGCGCACCGCATGCAGCAGCACGCCCGAGCAGAAGCGCCCGTTCGCGGCTGTTCTGCGCGAGCGCCGCGGCGCGGGCGAACTCCGTGCGCGCTTCCTCAAAGCGGCCCAGCTTCTCCAGCAAATCCCCGCGCACGCTGGGTAAAAGATGGTAGTTGCCAAGTCGCGAATCGCGACTCAAGGCATCGACGATTTCCAATGCTGCGACCGGGCCGAAGGCCATGGATACGGCGACCGCTCGATTCAGATCCACGATGGGCGAAGGCGCAAGCTGTGCCAATGCGTCATACAGGGCAACGATGCGCACCCAGTCGGTCTCCTGGGCCGTGCGCGCTCGAGCGTGGCACGCCGCCACGGCGGCCTGCAGAGCGTACGGCCCGAGGGCGCCGCCCAGCCCTTGCGCGCGCTCCAGGGCGGCAAGCCCGCGCCGGATCAACAACTGATCCCAGCGCGCTCGATCCTGCTCCAGCAGCAGCACCGGCTCCCCCGACGGGCCGATGCGCGCGGATGCCCGCGACGCCTGCACCTCCATGAGCGCGACCAATCCGTGAACCTCCGGCTCCGTGGAGGCCAGCTCGGCGAGGATGCGTCCCAGACGCAGCGCCTCCTCGCACAGTGACGGCCGCATCCACTCGGCTCCCGCGGTCGCGGCATAGCCCTCGTTGAAAATCAGATAGATTACTTCGAGCACGGAAGCCAATCGGATTGCCAGTTGTTCGTTGCGCGGCAAATCAAAAGGTACATGCGCCTCGCTCAGCGCTCGCTTGGCGCGCACGATGCGCTGTGCGATGGTCGGCTCGGGTAACAGGAATGCGCGCGCGATTTCCGCGGTGGCCAGGCCTCCCAACAAACGCAGCGTGAGCGCTACTCGCGCCTCGGTCGAAAGCACCGGGTGACAGGAAATGAATATCAGGCGCAGCAGATCGTCTCCGACATCGTCATCGAGCGACTCATCTCCCGCGGCGCTTTCGCTCACCAACAGTTCGGCCTCCTGCGCAATGATCGGATGCTTACGCTGCAGCAGTTTGAAGCGCCGAAGCTGATCAAGTGCGCGGTTCTTGGCGGTCGCCATCAGCCAGGCTCCAGGGTTGTTGGGGACGCCGGATCTTGGCCACTGCTCGAGCGCAGCCACCAATGCATCTTGCGCCAGCTCCTCGGCAAGCCCGACATCGCGCAGCATCCGGGCGAGCTTCGCAATGATTTTGGCCGATTCGATTCGCCACACTGCCTCCACGCTGCGATGGATGTTTGAATCAGCCATGCTCAACGCGCCGCCATCCGCAGCTTCATTCGAAGCACGGCCCGAGTTCACGAACTTCGATCGTCGCATGCTTCGCCGCCGGACATTCGGCGGCAATCTCGACCGCCTGCGCGAGTGTCTTGCACGTCAACAAAAGGATTCCCCCTATCATTTCCTTCGCCTCGGAGAACGGACCGTCGAGGACAACCGTTGCCTCGCCGCGCACCTGCACGCGCGCGCCACGCTCGTCGCCCTTCAATGATTGGCTTATCGTGAGCAGACCGCGGGACTTCAGCTTCTCGCTGAATTCGACCATGCTGTCGTACAACGCGCGGCCTTCCGATTCGGTCCGCGTGTGACGTTGCCGCGCAGGCTCCACGATCAACAGCATGTAGCTCATGCCGGACGCTCTTTCCGCGTCTGGTTTTGCGGCAGTTCCGCAACGAAGTCTTCCATCTCAAATACCTGGCGAATCTCAATTTCCGAATCACCCGGCATGGGATTCGGACAGCGCTTCACCCACTCGATCGCTTCATCAAGCGACCTGACCTGCCAAAGCCAGAAGCCCGCGACGAGTTCCTTGGTCTCTGCAAACGGCCCATCGATCACGGTTCGATTGCGGCCCGAGAACTGCACGCGCTTGCCTTGAGCGCTGGGGCGCAGCCCTTCGCCCGCGAGCAAGATGCCCGCTTTCACCAGATCCTCATTGAACTTGCCCATCTCAGCCAGGAGAGTCTGGCTCGGCATGACCCCCTGCTCGCTGTCCTTGGTCGCTTTCACCAACACCGCTACTTTCATGTCGTCCCCCTAATTTCCCATCTGTCCTACCAAACGACGAACCAGACGTCCTTATATCGACATGGGCCGCAAAGATAAATTGTTGAGCACTTTAATCGCTAAAATCATAGCCGCCGGCCGCGCCATAGGCCCATACGCAGCTCTCGAGTTATTGATGCCCGGTGGTTCTTTGCCGGCGCTGCTTCCATGGATATATCGCAACCGTCAAAATCCGCCCGCGCCATGAAACCGGCCGTGCGCGGCCCCCCTGGCGCAACTTGAATGAAAGGCCTTGAAAATCCCGTATGATTGCCCCATGAAGCGCGATACCATAATAGGTTGAGGCTGTTCGAAGGTACCCGCCCTTGCGCGCCCTGCGCCAACGCGTGTACTTTGTATGACAAAGTGCCTCGCCATGGCGGCGAGCGGGTTCCCCAACTGCAACGGGTGCGTTCCTGATTATCAATTTGTGGGATTGGTTTGTCGAATTCGGTTATGCCATCGCCCTGGCGGCGATGCTCTATGGCGTGATCGCTGTGTTCGCCATGCGCAAGGCCATTTCCGTTACGGGCGGCCCCGCTCAGCAATTGCTGCCCGTGACGATACTGAAACCACTATGCGGCGTGGAGCGGGACACGTATGACTGTCTGCGCTCCTTTTGCGTGCAAGACTTCCCGGATTACCAAGTGGTGTTCGGCGTCAGCGATGCAAACGATCCGGTGATTCCTGTTGTGCAGCGGCTGCAGCGGGAATATCCGCACCGGCATCTTTCATTGGTGATCGACCGGCGCTTGCACGGCAGCAATCGCAAGGTCAGCAATCTCATCAACATGATGGCAGCCGCGCGTCATGACCATCTGGTTCTCTCGGACAGCGACGTACGGGTCGAGCCGGACTACCTCGGGCGCATCGTTGCGCCGCTGGCGGATGAACGAGTGGGCATCGTTACCTGCTGCTATCGCGGTGTCGCGCGTGCCGGTGTCTGGTCGATTCTGGGTACGATGTTCATCAATCAGTGGTTCATGCCCTCGGTGCGCGTGGCCGCGATGATGGGATCCAGATCCTTTGCGTTCGGCGCAAGCATCGCGATAAGGCGCGACGTACTGAACAGAATCGGCGGATTTTCCGCGATCGCCGGTCAGCTCGCCGACGACTATCGATTGGGAGAACTGACGCGCCGCCTGGGTCTCATCACGGTGCTGTCGGATGTTGAAGTCGAGACCATGGTCGGCGAACAAACTGCCCTTGAACTGGTCGCCCATGAGTTGCGCTGGCGCAGAACGATCCGCATCCTCTCCCCTTCAGGCTACGGGCTTTCCTTCATAACATTTGGACTGCCGGTAACTGCGGTGCAGGTGGCCGTCACCGGCGGCGCCGCGGCGGCCTTCGTCATCTTTGCGATTACCACGCTGGCAAACGTCAGCCTGCACTTGCGAACCGACCGCAGCCGCTTCCGCCGTGCCAAGCTGCTGCTCGTCCCGCTGCGGGACCTGCTGCATTTCGCACTGTGGGGTTGGAGCTTCGCCACGCGCCGGGTGGAGTGGCGCAGTGTGCTCTACCGTGTGACCGAAGACGGATCAGTTCAGCCTGTCGTGAGAACCTGACCGCGGCGCGATTTTCGCCATGCATAAATACCTGATCGTAACGGCCGATGATTTCGGCCTTCACGAATCGGTTAACGAGGCCGTTGAACAGGCCAACCGCGCGCGAACCTTGAATGCGGCCAGTCTCATGGTGACGGCGCCTGCCACCGAAGACGCCATTCGACGCGCGCGCATTCTGCCCAATCTGCGCGTCGGTTTGCACATCGTGCTCGCCGATGGCTGGTCGACGCTCGATGCGCAACTGATCCCTGAGATCGCCGATGCCGATGGGCGCATGCACAGCGACATGTTTCGCAGAGGCGTGCGATTCTTTTTCAAACCCGCCGCCCGCCGGCAGCTGGAGGCGGAAATCCGCGCGCAATTCGCCGCCTTCGCGCGCACCGGCCTCGCTCTCGATCACGTGAATGTCCACAAGCATTTCCACGTCCACCCCACCATTCTGAGCATTTTGCTCAAGGTGGGCAGGGACTACGGGATGCCGGCGATTCGCGTGCCGGATGAGCCATTCTGGTTTGCAGCACGCGGCGCGGGGATTCTGACGGGCCTTACGCAGGCGCTGTTGTCGCCTTGGATTGCATTGATGAAGCATCGCCTGCGGCGGGCACAGGTTTTTCATAACGACAAAATTTTTGGGATGGCCGCCAGCGGCGCCATCAACGAGGCGAGCTTGCTCGCCATTCTGGCGCGCCTGCCGCCGGGGGTCAGCGAAATCTATTTGCACCCGGCAACACAATCGGGTTCCGCCATCGGCGCTTCGATGAGCCGATATCGGCACGCCGAAGAACTGGAGGCGCTGTCGAGCCCGCGCGTTCGCGCGGCGCTCGACGCAGTTGCCCTGCGTGGCGGCTACACAGAAGTGCTGCGCGCGATTGGAACGCGGCGCGCCGCCCCGCCATCGCCTTGACTCCATAAACTTGCTGAGGCAGAGTGAGCGGCTGATCAGGTACGGACGACGCGATATTTCCATTCATGCAGCGGCTCGGCGATCGGCGGCACTGATCGCTGCGCTATTGTTCTGGCCGGGCGGCAGTTTCGCCGACTCGTTTTCAATAAGCGAAGCGCTCGACGACACGAAGCTGTACTTCACCGCTCCCCTGCGTTGGGACAGCCAGGATTGGCTGTTCTTCGGAGGTGCGCTGGTTGCCATCGGTGCCTCCCACGAGTTCGATAGCCGCGTACGAACACATTTCGCCACCGCCAACGATGCGCTGCTGAACGGCAGGGACAGAAACAGCGTGCGCGATGCTCTGCCCGCTGTCGCGTTGATTCTCGGCACCGGGCTCTATGCTAGCTTCATCGACGACTCCGCCGGCTATCGTGAAACCTGGTCGTTGCTGGAGGCCGGTGTGTTCAGCACGGTAACCGCTGAAGCGTTGTCGCTGGCCGGGGGGCGCGAGCGCCCCGATGCGACCAGCTCTCCGAACAGGTGGGGTCACGGCGGTGATTCATTTCCCTCAGTGCATACGAGCGCGGCGTTTGCCATTGGAACGGTGTTCGCGGAATCCGGCAATGATGAATACCGCTGGATCCGCCGCATCATCGGCTACGGCGTCGCCGCAGGCACAGGTTACATTCGCGTTCGTGACAATGTGCATTGGCTGTCGGACACCGTCGCCGGATCCGCGCTCGGAATCGCAACCGCGCGTTTCGTTTTGAATAAACGGGGCAATGCACAGCAAGAGTCGCTGCAGTTCCAACCGACGAAGGATGGATGGCAATTGGCGTACTCCGTTCGTACTCACTAACCCGCCCTAGATCTGGGGTGCCTCGCCGCGGCGGGTGAGGATCAGCGAGACACTGCCCAGCACCAGTAACGCCGAAATCAGCGTTCTGAGCGTGACGATCTCACCGGCAGCGAAGTACCCGAGTGCCACCGCAATGAGGGGATTGATGTAGGCATGGCTCGCCACTCGGGTCACCGACATGCGGCCCAGCAACCACACATAGGCGGTGTACGCAATCAGCGAGCCAAATACGATCAAATAGGCCAGCGCCAGTCCGGCGCGCAGGCTCAAGTGCGGAAAAGGGCGCATTTCACCGCAGATCGCGGAAAGCAGCAGAAGCACCGCCCCTCCCAGCATCATTTCAATCGCCGCCGTCATCGGCTTGGAACGCGGCAATATCAGCTGCCCCGACCATACGGCACCCACCGACCATGCTATGCCGCCGGCCATGATGGCGAGACAGGGCAGCACCGCCAGCTGCTGCGCCCGGTTGTCGATGAACAGCAGTGCCACACCGCAAAATCCGACCAAGACCGCGCCGAACAGCCGCAGCTCGAAGCGTTGAGTTCGAAATACAAACATTTCCAGGATGATCGCGATGATCGGCAGCGCCGCTTCGATCACGGAGGTAACGCCGGAGGACACGTACTGTTCGGCCCAGAAGATGGCGCCGTAGGTGATGACGAACATGCAGATACTGATCAGGGCCAGATTGCGCCATTCAACGGCGGAGGGATTGGGTTGTCCGCGAACCCGCATGTAGACATACAGCAGCGTTCCAGCGATGTAAAAACGCAGCCCTGCCGTAAACAACGGCGGGAATTCGAGTACCGCGATTCGAATCGCGAGAAAAGTCGTACCCCACAACACATAAATGGCAGCGAATGCAACAACCACGCGCATGTCAACATCGATCTTGAGATTCCCTGCTTTCATTCGCTCCATCCATTTCACTGTGACAAAAGGATTTTAATCGTGAAGGTCATGGCGCGCGGGGCCATTTGCCGCCGCGGTCCAAAATCACGCGCGCCGCCAAGCGGCCACGCGTAAGATGCCATGTCGCAAAATTCGGGGAGCGTGCAGAGTGAGGAATATCGTCAAAGTTTTGTTGCCCGGCTTTGCACTTGCCTGTGCCGCTTCCAGCCTGTGCGCCGCTGAACGAGCGCTCAACACGTTGCCCGCCGAGAGTGCGTTCGGCGCGCTGCAATGGCGCGGGATCGGTCCCTTCCGCGGCGGCCGGGCGGTCGCCGTGGCCGGCGTTCCGGGATCGCCGAATGTCTTCTATTTTGGCGCGGCCGCAGGCGGTGTCTGGAAAACCATCGATGCCGGCGCGACCTGGAAGCCCATTTTCGACGGTGTGAAGGCCTCGTCGATCGGCGCCATCGCGGTGGCGCGCAGCAATCCGAACATCATTTATGTCGGCACGGGAGAAGGCAATCTTCGCGGCGATGTAACTTGGGGCGGCGGCGTATTCAAGTCGACCGACGCCGGCGCCACGTGGACCGATATCGGCTTGACCGATACTCGGCAAATCGGCGCGGTGATCGTCGATCCGCTCGATCCGAATATCGCGCTGGTCGCCGCCGTCGGCCATGCATTCGGAGCGAATCCCCAGCGCGGAGTTTTTCGCACCACGGATGGCGGCAAGAGCTGGAAGCGCGTGCTCTACAAGAACGACTTGACCGGCGCCATCGATTTGGCTGCCGATCCCAAGGACCCGAAGATCATCTACGCGGCGCTGTGGCAGGTACGGCGTCAGCCTTGGACATTCTCGAGCGGTGGTCCCGGAAGCGGCCTGTATCGTTCGACGGACGGCGGCGCAACGTGGTCGCAGCTCACCGGGCACGGACTACCCGGAGGGATTCTGGGCCGGATCGATGTCGCGATTTCCGCGGTCGATTCGCACCGCATTTACGCCATGATCGAGGCCAGGGATGGTGGGCTGTACCGCTCCGACGATGCCGGGACGCAGTGGCGCCGCGTCTCGGATGACGGGCGCGTGCGTCAGCGAGCCTGGTATTTCTCCAAGATCTACGCCGACCCCAAGGCCGTCGATACCGTCTATGCGCTCAACACCGGCATGCTGCGCTCGGTGGACGGCGGCAAGTCCTTCAGCCTGGTGTCGGCCACGCACGGCGACCACCATGCCCTCTGGATCGACCCCGACAATCCCAATAGCCTGATCAATGCCAACGACGGCGGTGCAAGCATTTCGGTCGACGGCGGCAATACCTGGTCGACGCAGGACAATCAGCCCACCGGGCAGTTCTATCATGTTGCCACCGATGATCGCTTCCCCTATTTCATTTACGGCGCACAGCAGGACAACACCAATCTAGGCGTGGCGAGTTACGATGATGAGGGCGTGATTGGGCCGCGCGACTGGTTTCCGGCGGGCGGCGGTGAGTCGGGTTTCGTCGTTCCCGATCCGCGAGATCCGAACATCATCTACAGCGACGCTGAGAATCAATATTCGCGGTTCGACCGCCGTTCGCAACAGTCGCAGTCCATCAGTCCGGACCCCATCGACAATTCAGGCCATCCCGCCAGTGAACTGGATCATCGCTTCAACTGGACTGCGCCGCTGATGCTCTCGCCGCACGACCCGGATGCGGTGTATGCCGCTTCCGAAGTGGTGTGGAAATCCACCGACCGCGGCATGAGCTGGAAAATCATCAGTCCGGATCTCACACGCAACGACAAAACCAAACAAACGCCTTCCGGTGGCCCGCTCACCAAGGACATCACCAGCGTCGAATACTACGACACCATTTTCGCGCTGGCCGAGTCGCCGCTGCGCAAGGGCAAACTGTGGGTCGGAACCGATGATGGGCTGGTGCAGCTATCGGAGGACGACGGTGTTCAATGGCACAACGTCACCCCGCCCGCCATGCCGGCCTGGAGCACCGTGAGCATGACGGAACCCTCACACTTCGACCCGGCGGCCGCGTATATCGCCGTGGATCGGCACCGCCTCGATGACATCTCGCCCTATGCATGGAAGACGGCCGACAACGGAAAACACTGGACCGCGATTGCCGCCGGGCTGCCGCAGGGCGCGGTCGTGCACGTGGTGCGCGAAGATCCCGTGCGCCGCGGCCTGCTGTACGCGGGCACTGAGTTGGGAGTTTTCTTATCCTTCGACGATGGTGCCCATTGGTCTTCCTTGCAGAATGGAATGCCGGTGACGCCCGTTCATGACCTCACCCTGCACGATGTCGATCTCGTCGCAGCGACACATGGCCGCGGATTTTGGATTCTGGATGACGTGACGCCTTTGCGCCAAGCGCAGGCAGGCGGCGATGATTTGGTGCTGTACTCGCCCGCGGCCGCGCGGCGACTGTACTATCCGGAAGACGTGAACACACGCCGCCCCGTGGGCGCGAACCCGCCGGCGGGAGCAATCATTGACTACGTGTTGAACACCGCGGCCACGACGGAGCTTACGGTCGACATTATGGATTCCAAGGGTGAGCTGGTTCGCCACCTGTCGAGCACCAGAACCAACAAGGAACAGCAGCCGCCCGAGTGGCCCGATCGACTGGTGCCGACCGATTTGATTCCCGCGCACGCCGGCATGAATCGGTTGATTTGGGATTTGCGCTGGAACGATCCGGTGCAGATTCCGGGCGCCTTTTATGAGGACCAGGCACCGCGCGGTCCACTCATCGCTCCTGGCCAATATCAGGTCCGCCTGACGTTGGGAGACAAGAGCCGCAGCGCGAACCTCACGGTGATCGCAGACCCCCGGGTTGCCGACAGCGATGCTGCCATCGCCGCCAAAACCTCGCTGGCCCTGGCGACGTACCGCGACATCGATACCCTGCACCGTGCCGTCAATGACATTCGCGCCCGGCGGGAAGCGCTCAAGAATTCAGCCGGCTCTCATGACCTTGACTTGAAACTCGCGGGCATCGAAGAGGCGCTCATGCAGGTGAACATGAACGGCTCGGAGGCCAACCTCGCCTTCCCCGGCATGCTCAATGAGCAGTTTGCCTCCTTCGCCGGAACTCTCGAAGACGCCGACACGCAGCCGACCAACCAGCAGCAAGCGCTCTACCAGTCGCTGCACCAGAAACTTCAGGCGCAGCTAGCCCTGTGGCAGAACACCCAAAAATAAGCATCTATTCTTCGTCGGCTGATTCGCCCTCGTCCGGCGCTTGCACATCGTCGCGCACAATGGGCAATCGGGCCTTGGTCAGCGCCTGATTCAGGGCGGCCAGATCGCCTTGCCAGATCTTGGCCGCCGAAGCAGCGATCGACTGCCAGTCCTTGGACAAACTGTCCGCCGCCGATCGCTGTGCCTGCGTGGGCGCGGCATCGGCGCCTTCCACTTGCTGGTATAAACCCGCGATATCGCCGTTCACACGCTCGAGCCCGCGATGCACGCCGCTTTCGCGCGGCGTTCCGCTGTCCCGCGCCGGCGCAGCGGACTCCAGAAGCGCCTCCAACTGCTCATCCAGCGCCTTGGCCCGTGCTGCAATCGGCTCCGCCGCAGGGCTGAGAGACTTCAGTTGCTTGCGCAAGGATTTCACCTGCAAGAGCTTCGCGGTGCTGGCGTCCAGCGCCTCCGCCAGCCCCTGCGCGAGGCTGAGCTGCCCGGCATAATCTTGCTGACCGATGCCGACGCGTGGATCGGGGTTCACAGTCAGCGGCTGATCCCACTGGCGGGAACCGATCTGCAGACGCACCCGATAGGTTCCGGGAATCGCCAGCGGCCCTGAGGGCTCCTGCGGCGTATCCGCGGGCACCGCAGAAATCGGAAAGCCGCGCCTGGCCGCGCGCGGCGCGCTGTAATGCAAATCCCAGACGAAGCGATGCATACCCGCCGCCGTGGTCAACGGCTTCGGTTGCCGAATCCAATACGCCGGAATGAGTTCACGCTCCCGTTCCTCCTCGCTAAAACCGGCGGGGTCGGTACTCGTCACGCGCCGCACGACAATCCCGCGCGAATCGAGTATTTCGATGGCCACGCCGCCTTTCACGGCCTGGGGAAAGTAATAGTCGATGACGGCGCCGTCGGGCGGGTTGCGTCCGGTTGGCTCATCCGGCGGAATGGGTGTATCGGTGCCGGTACTGCGCCGCACGCGCACCGCCGGCGAGGGCTTCAGCAGCGTCACCTCCTTGTGTGAGCCATGGCGAGCGAACTCGCGCAGCGGTCCTATGTCATCGAGAATCCAGAGTGAGCGGCCGTGCGTGGCGAGAATCAGATCTTGATCATGGATGACCAGATCGCGCATCGAGGTATGCGGCAGATTGAGCTGCAACGGCTGCCAGTGATCTCCGTCATCGGGCGAGACCCACACCGCTTTCTCGGTGGCCGCGAACAACAAGCCGCGGCAGGCCGGATCTTCGCGCACGGCGTTGACCGGTGCATCCACGCTCAAGCCGGAAGTGATCCTCTGCCAGCTCTGACCGCCGTCGCGAGTACGATACAGAAGCGGTTTCAGGTCATCCAAGCGGAACCGGCTCACCGATGCGTAGGCAACCTTCGCATCGAAGTGCGATGACTCGATCTGCGTGACTTTGCTCCAGGGACCCAGCTCCGGCGGCGTCACGTTTTGCCAGTTCTTGCCCCCGTCGGGCGTGACCCAGATCAAACCATCGTCAGTTCCCACCCACAGCAGGTCCTTGATCACGGGCGATGCACTGACCGAATAAATCACCCCGCGCTGCATCTCTGCCTTGTCGGCGTGCATGTCCCCGACGCTGCCCGGGGAGCCCGCGCTCGGGCGCGTCAAATCGTCGCTGATCGGCCGCCAGGACGCGCCTGCGTCATCCGTCACGTAAAGACGGTTGGCCGCGTAGTACAACCGATGCGGATCCTGCGGCGAGAATAGAATGGGTTCGGTCCGATCGGTGCGCACGTCGGCGGACGGCACTGGAATCGGCGTGATGTTCTGCACCTGACCGCTCGACAGGTGCGTCTTGGTGACGACATTGCGTCCCGCGCCGTAAATCACATCCGCATCGAGCGGGTCCGGCGCAACGTAGCCGTATTCGATTACGCCCACCGGATGCCAGTCGCGAAAGGTGATTTCACCGTCATTACCCCGGCTTGAAATGCAGACCGATCCGCTCTCTTGCTGCCCGGAGCACAACCGGTAAGGGAATGTGGGTGTCACGCTCACGTGGTAGAGCTGTGCCGTGGGCTGGTTGTACCAGCTGCTCCAAGTCTTGCCGCCGTTCACGCTGATGACGACGCCCTGGTCACCGGCCAAACCGATGTGCTGAGGATCCTGCGGACTGATCCACATCTGCTGATAGTCATCGCCGCCGGGCGCTCCCTTGAACGATATCCAGTGCGCGCCGCCGTCGATCGACTTCATGACGACGATGGATGCGCTGTACAGAATGTCCGCGTTGCCCGGATCGACCGTGATGATGGGCAAGTCACCGCCGCCGATGCGCAGTGCGGGACGGGGATCGCTGGTCGCGACGTGCCAATGTTCACCGGCATCGTCGGAGCGGTAAATACCCACGCTCGGGGCCGCGCCGCCCTGCGCCGCCGGATTTGAGCTCGTGGCTGCCGTCGCATACAACCGCCCGCGTGCGCTCGGTGCGGCGGCGACGTCGATCTGCGATAACCCTTGCGGCAGTCCGTCTTTCAGCTGCCGCCAATGATCGCCGCCGTCCGTCGATTTGTAGAGGCCGCCGCTGGGGCCGTTGAACATGGTTTTGTCTTCCCAGGGCCCTGAACGCGCATGCCAAAATCCCGCGTACAACGTGTTCGCATCATACGGGTCGATTCTGACGAAGGAGCTGCCGGTGTTCTCGCCGCGATCGAGAACTTGGGTCCACGTTGCGCCGCCGTCCACCGAGCGATACACGCCGCGCTGTGCGCTGGGCCCATAGGGATGGCCCAGGACCGCCGCATATACTCTGTTGGCATCATGCGGATCCACCGCGATGCTGGGAATTTGTTGTGCATCGTCGAGCGACAGATGCGTCCAGGTCAGGCCGGCATCGGTTGACTTATAGACGCCGTTGCCCACCGATAAGTCAGGCCGATGCAGGCCTTCGCCCGACGCCACGTATATGATCTTCGGATTGGCGGCGGCGACGGCGATCGCGCCGATCGATTGCGTGGGTTGCGAATCAAAAATGGGTGTCCAGCTCCGCCCGTCGTCATCTGTTTTCCAGACGCCCCCGTTCACCGCACCTGCCAAGAGAGTATGGGGCTGGCCCGGAACGCCCGTGATGGCACGCGTGCGGCCGCCGCGAAACGGACCGACCAAGCGCCACTGTAGGTCCTGGGTGATCGCCGCAGTATTGATCGCCGCGGGAGTCTGCGCGGGAGTCTGCGCGGGAGCCGGACTCGAACCGGCCAGGAGAAGCACGGCGGCGAGGCATTGATAAAAACGAACGGTCGCTAACATTGATTCATCCTAGGCGCGTGAACGGCGCGCATTCAAGCCATGATAATGCAATCAGCGCCGAAGACCTTCAGCATCGGCGCTGTATCTACCGCCATGCATAGCCGTATTTACCGCCAAGCATATTTCAGGCGAAGCCAAGTCATGCGCGCCGGCAACAGATAGAAAGATTGGCTGCCAAACTCGCTTGCCGATACCGGTGGCCGTTGATTGGTCAAGTTCGTCCCTTCGACCGCTATCTGGTAGGCACCGATGCGATATCCCACGTTGGCGTCCAATGTCGCATAGCCGCCGACCGGTGCGCTGTTTTCCTCATCGAGAAATCGCCGCCCGATATATCGGCCGACGACACCCGCTGATAAGCCTTGATTGGGCGTATACAGCAACCCCAGCGCGGCGAGAACATGCGGCGACAATGGAAGTTCCCTGCCGGCAACATCGACGTTCGCATTGCCGTCGAAGAACAGATACTGGGTAAAGCGCGCGTCATGATACGAGGCAGTGGCCGCCAAGCCCAAGTCCGGCATGAGCTGGTAACGGATTTCGGTTTCGATGCCTTTGAGCCGTTCCCCGGCTGCGTTGGCAAGGGCGCCCGAACTCGTTGAAACCACGAGATTATCAAAGTTGAGCAAAAACAATTCTGCCTGATAGGTGAATCGGCCGCCCGCGGCGGCACCCTTCAGGCCCGCTTCATAGCTCTTGGCCGTCTCGGGACGTAAAAGATCAGGTGTGTAATCGGGGCCGAAATCGATCGCCGCCGGTTTGAAGGCGTTGCGATAATCCACATAGGCGATGAGTTCGTTCTTGCCATCCGCCCATAAGCGATAGCTTAGGCCAAGGGTTTCCGTCGGCCGAATGATGGTCTTGCCGGCAATTTCAGCGGACAACTGCGGCGGTGACGGCGCCAGGACCAAATCGCTGGAGCTTTTGTGCTCATACGTCTCATTGAGACGCACGCCCGCCATCACATCCCAATCATCGGCGGGTCTCCAATCCACCTGCACATACTGTCCGCCAAACAGTCTTTTATCCTTGAGCATGCCCACCTCGCTCACGGGCAAACTCGACGTCGGCGGCGGCAAGACGGCACCATCCAAGGGTACCGTGTATGCGCTGTTGCTGTTCAATGTGGTCTGACGGCCCAATCCGTACAGTACATCGGCGCCGACGATGAACGAGGTGTCAGCCGCCAACGGCACGGTCAAGTGGCTGTCCCAATAGCCATCATCGATGAAGCGCCGCTGATTCTGAGTATCGGCCGTGCCGCTTGCATCCGGATGCAGGAATCCTCGTCGGTCGGTCACGTCCGAATACGCGAAGCTGGCGAGCGTGTCCCAGGTTCCCCACCCCATCGGCTGCGAATAGCTCAACGCAAGGTGGTACTTGTTCTCGTTGATGGCTGCATCCGCGGGATTGAAATTCGCATCGATGGGGTTGAGCGCCGAGAGCGACGTCCCCGCTCGCAGCACGGGACTCGGCGGCGTGTCGCGCACCACCGTGAGATCCGCATCCAGGCTCAAGGTGCCCGCACCCAACGGCATTGCGCCGCGATACAGTGCATGCCCGTTGCTCACCCCTTCGCGCGCATCTGAGAATCCCAAGTTCTGTCCATCGAGCGCCAATGATTGACGATAGCTGCCGACCTGTGGCAGTGCCACCGAGGCGGAGCCACGCACGGAACCATGGGTACCGTACGCGAGGTCTGCTTCATCGGCGGCCTCGCCGGCCGGATAGTGGATGACCTGTACCACCCCGACGAAGGATGTCGCGCCGTACATCACGGGCGCCGCACCCTTTAATACCTCGACGCGTTGCGTGCCGGTGAAGTCCAAGGTGGTGATGGCGGGATTGAACGCGCCTCCCCAGGGAACGCCGTCGACGACCAGCAAGAACGCGTCGAACTCGTGCAACCCCCAAAAGGACGGCACCGCGCTCGACGGTCCCGCGTCCCCACCCGAGGGCGCCTCGACGCCCGGTACCAAGCTCAGCACGCCTGCCATATCGGTGGTGCCGCGAGCCGCTATTTCCTTGCCCGAGACGACGGAGATATCGGCAGGTATCCGGTCGGCGGGTTCCGGAATTCTGGTCGCCGTCACCACCACGACATCGAGGCCTTCGGCCATCGCGTCCATGGGCATGGCGAATAGCACGGCCGCGGCACAACCCGCTGTTGCAATCAAATTCAAAACATGTCTCCAGGGTCAAACGCCGCGAATTGAAGGCAACGACGCCGACCGGCTCAAAATCGCGCTACGTTAGCACGACGGCAATCCGCGGATTCCATGCATGGAATCCGCGGGTTTCACGTATGACTCAGAAGGTCACAACGGTTTGGTTACAATGCCGGATCTTGAATGGAGTGCTGAATGAGCGAAGAGCAACTCGATCGGCGCGCCTGGTCCCATCGGCGCCAGTGGCGGGCCGTGGCGATTGTCGCCGCCGTGTTGCTCGGGGCCGTTCTCTTGATCTGGACGGCCGGCAGATTCTCCGGCACGCCTGCGCCCGAGGCTGCCTCATCCTCGCCCCCGGGTACCTTTCGAGCCAGCCCCCAACAGCTCAAGACCCTCACGATCGAACCGGTGCAGACACATGCATTTGCCACGGAAGAGCTGACCGAAGGAAAAATAGGCGTGGATGCGGATCGCGCCACGCCTGTGGTCTCACCCTATTCCGGCCGGGTTCTGCGCGTCATCGCCGGGCTCGGCGACACCGTGAAAGCGGGGGCGCCGCTGGCCACGCTCGAAGCCTCCGAGTTCGTGCAGGCGCAAAATGATCTTCAGGTGGCCGCGGCCCAGGTCAAATTGGCGCGTATCAACGAAACGCGCAAACACGCCTTGTATGATGCCAAAGGCGGCAGTCTGCAGGACTGGCAGCAGTCGCAAACGGATCTGACCGCAGCCGAAACCGCCCTCAATTCCGCGCGCAATCGCTTGCAGATCTTGGGCAGATCGCCGGCCGATATCGCGGCCCTGGAGACATCACGGAGCATGAATCCGACTGCCACCCTCACCGCGCCGATCGCCGGGGTGGTCGTGGACCGCCAAGTGGGCCCCGGCCAATATCTGCAGGCGGGAGGAGCACCGGTGTTCACGATCGCCGATCCCTCCCGAGTGTGGCTGCTCGCCAACGTACGCGAGACCGATGCCGGCCTGGTCAGGCTGGGGCAATCCGTCGAAGTTCGGGTGCTCGCGTATCCGAATCGCGTCTTCAGAGCGCGTGTGACCTTCGTGTCTGCAGTGGTCGATCCGGTGACGCATCGGTTGCCGGTGCGCGCAGAGATCGATAACCGCGACGCCGCTTTGAAACCCGAGATGTTCGCGAATTTTCGCATTCTCACCAGCGATGCCACCGAATCTCCCGCGGTACCTGCGGCAGCAGTGATTTTTGAAGGAGAAGCTGCGCATGTCTGGGTCGTCGCAGGCGATGCGTTGCTCGAGCTTCGGGCAATACACGCAGGCCGCAGCAACGGCGGGCTGGTGGAAGTGCTCGATGGATTGAAACCCGGCGAGCGCATCGTGACCAAGGGCGGGTTGTTCATCGATCAAGCGGCTGCTTCCGGCACCTCATGAATGCCATCGTCACCTTTGCACTGCGCCAGCGCGTGCTGATCGTGGTGCTCCTGGTCGGCGTGCTCATCGGCGGTGCCGCCAGCCTGCGTGCGCTCAACATAGAAGCCTACCCCGACCCGGTTCCTCCCTTGGTCGACATCGTCACGCAGAGCACCGGACAGTCGGCCGAGGAGATCGAACGCTACATCACCATTCCCCTCGAGATTCAGATGGCCGGCATTCCCAACGTGCAGGCCATCCGCACGATCTCCCTGTTCGGTCTTTCCGATGTGAAAGTGCAGTTCACTTACGATTTCACCTACTACCAGGCTGAACAATGGGTCACCAACCGGCTGTCCCAGCTCGGCGCGCTGCCGAACGGTGCCCAGCCGCAGATATCCCCCACCAGTCCTATCGGCGAAATCTTCCGCTATCGGGTCGTTGGGCCGCCGAATTACTCGGTCACCGACCTGAAGACGCTGCAGGACTGGGTGCTCGAACGACGCTTCAAAGCCGTGCCGGGCGTCATCGACGTCACGGGATGGGGCGGCAAGACGAAGACGTACGACATCGCTATCGATCAACGCAAGCTCGTCGGCTACGGACTGTCCATACCGCAGGTGCTGCAGGCGATCGGTAACGCCAATATCAACGTCGGCGGCCAAACGGTGAATTTCGGCGCCCAATCCGCGGTGGTGCGCGGCGTCGGCCTCATACACTCAGCCGATGAGATCCGCCACACCTTGATCAGCGCCAACCAAGGCGCACCGGTGTTTGTCGGCGATGTGGCCGACGTGTCGGTCGGCAATCTGCCGCGGCTGGGGATTGCCGGTTTCAATCATGTGGATGACATCATTCAGGGCATCGTGCTGATGCGGCGGGGGGCCGAAAGCATTCCCACGATCAAGCGCGTGGAGGCGGAAGTCGAAAAGATCAACTCCACCGGGATCCTGCCGCCCGGCGTCAGCATCCAACGCATTTACGATCGCAGCGACCTGATCGATGTCACGACGCACACGGTGCTGCACAACATGCTCGCCGGCATCGTGCTGATTTTTTTCCTGCAGTGGGCCTTCCTCGGTAATGTCCGCAGCGCCGTGATCGTCGCGATGACCATACCGTTCGCCCTGTCGTTCGCGATCGGACTGTTGGTGCTGCGCGGCGAATCGGCGAATCTGCTGTCCGTCGGCGCCATCGATTTCGGCCTGGTGGTCGATGCCACGGTAATCATGGTTGAGAATATTTTTCGCCATCTCGCGCAGGAAACCGCGCACCTTGGCCAGGGCCCAAGCACCTTGCACCGCATGCGGGTACGCAGCGGATTCCGGGGCAGAACAGCCACCATTTCCGTGGCCGCCGCGGAAGTCAGCCAATCCATTTTCTTTGCCGCCGCCATCATCATCGCCGGGTTCGTGCCGCTGTTCACGCTGTCGGGAATCGAAGGTCATATTTTCGGTCCGATGGCCAAAACCTACGCGTATGCCATCGCCGGCGGGCTGATCGCAACCTTCACGGTCGCACCCGCCTTGAGTCTGATGTTATTTCAGGACAAGGTCGCGGAACGCGAAACACCTGTGGTGCGTCTGCTGCGGCGATTCTATGAGCCCGCGTTGGAATTCGCGCTCGCGAATCGCATCATCACTTTTTTTGGGCTGGCACTGGTGGCAATGACGGCGCTGCTCGCCGTCCGCTCCCTGGGTTTGGAATTTCTGCCCAAGCTGGAAGAAGGGAATCTTTGGGTTCGGGCGACTTTCCCGCAGTCGATTTCCTTGGAGGAAAGCGACACTTACGTGAACCGGATGCGGGTTCTCATATCCAAGTATCCCGAAGTGCAGTCGGTGGTTTCGCAGCACGGGCGGCCGGACGACGGCACCGATGCCACCGGTTTTTTCAACGCCGAATTCTTCGTACCCTTGAAGCCCTTCGAGACGTGGCCGGGGGGCATGGACAAGGACAAGCTTACCCAGGACATGACCAACTCCCTGGGGCAGCAGTTTCCCGGCGTGGAGTTCAATTTTTCTCAGTACATCCAAGACAATGTGGAAGAAGCGGCATCGGGAGTAAAGGGCGAGAATTCGGTCAAGATTTACGGCAATGACCTGGAGACGTTGGAGAAGACGGCCGACAGCATCGGCGCGGTGCTTGCCAAGGTGCCGGGTATCACCGATCTTGCCGTGCTGCGCTCGTTGGGCCAGCCCACCATTCGTATCGACGCGAATCGGGTGCGCGCGGCGCGATTTGGCTTGAGCTCAGGCGACATCAATGCCGTGGTTCAGGCGGCCATCGGCGGCCAGAGCGCCGGAGATCTTTACGAAGGCGGAAGCGATCGCCATTTCCCGATGACGGTGCGTTTGGCAGCGCCCTATCGTCAAAACCTGGACGCCATACGGCATATACCGATATCCGCGCCTGCGAGCACCGGCAACGGCGTCATCCAGATCCCCCTGGAGGATGTCGCGGACGTACGCTTGGGCGTGGGCGCGGCGTTCATTTACCGTGAGCAGCAGCAACGCTATGTACCGATAAAATTCAGTGTGCGCGGCCGTGATCTTGGCAGCGCGGTCCTCGAGGCGCAACGCGCGGTCGACGCCCAGGTCGTGTTGCCGGGTGGATATCACATAGAATGGGTCGGCGAATTCGGCAACCTGCAGGAAGCGGCCGCGCGCTTGGGTGTCGCCGTGCCGCTGTCGCTCGCGCTGATCATCCTGCTGCTCTATCTGAATTTCGGCAGTCTGCGCGATGCGCTGCTGGCGGCGAGCGTGATTCCGATGGCCCTGCTCGGCGGTATCTTTTCGCTGTGGATCACACGCACCCCGTTCAGCGTGTCAGCGGCAATAGGCTTCGTTGCGCTGTTCGGCATCGCCGCCATGGATGGCATATTGATCCTGTCCTATTACCACTTGAGCCTCGAATCCGGCTTGAGCCGCGCGAGCGCCATGCTGCAAACGTGCCGCACACAACTGCGCCCGGTGATGATGACCTGCATCGTGGCCTGCGTCGGATTGCTGCCCGCGGCATTTTCGAGCGGCATCGGATCGCAGGTGCAACGGCCGCTCGCGCTGGTCGTGGTCGGCGGCATGCTGCTCGCCCCCGTGCTGATTCTGCTGGTGTTGCCGGTCCTGGTATTGAAATTCTCCCGTGCACAGGAGCTGCCGGAAGAATTGCCGCGGGAAGGCGCCACCTGATGCGGCGCGCGGCGACGGCAACGGCATCGGCACCAAAAGTGGCATCGGCACCGGTGGTGGCAGCGCCAATCGTGGGCTGGACGATGGTGGGCCGGACGATGCTGTCGTGCGCGGCACTTGGCCTTTGCGCGTGCGTAGGACCCAATTTCCACCGGCCCGTGCCACCTCGAGTCGATAGTTTCACTGCGCAGGCACTGCCCAGCGAGACCGCCTCCGCGCCGGTCCTAAGCGGCGCGGCGCAGAAGTTCCTCGATCAAGACGTACCGCGAAACTGGTGGACGCTGTTTGGTTCGGAAGAACTCAATACATTGGTTGCGCAGGCGCTGCGCGCCAATCCTGATGTGCTGTCGGCGCAGGCGGCATTGCGCCAGGCACTGGAAAATACCGCGGCTCAGCGCGGCGCCTATTTTCCCACGGTGCAGGCGGGCTTCGGCGCGTCGCGCAACCTCAACGCCGTCGGCGTGCTGGCGCCGAACCTGGCCTCAGGCACCGCCCTGTACAATTTGTTCACCCCGCAAGTCACGGTGAGCTATATCCCGGACATCTTCGGGGCGAACCGGCGGCAAGTGGAATCACTGGCGGCGCAGGCGGAGGCCAGCCGCTTTCAGCTCGATGCCACGTATCTGACCTTGACGGCGAACGTGGTTACCGCGGCCATCCAAGAAGCCGGATTCGCGGCGCAAATCGCGGCGACCGAACGGGTGATTTCGCTCGAGGGTGAATCCCTGTCGATACTCAAACACGAACTCGACCTCGGCGCGATCGCGGAAGTGGACGTGTATGCGCAAGAGGCGGCGCTGGCACAGCTTCAAGCGACATTGCCGCCGCTGCGGCGGCAATTGGAAACCACGCGCGATCAGCTGGCTGCATTGACCGGCCATCTGCCCGCGCAATTCCAAGCGCCCGACCTGGCGCTGGACCAATTGGTGCTTCCGATCGACCTACCGCTCGGCGTGCCTACGCAGCTCGTCGAGCGGCGACCCGATGTGCGCGCCGCGGAGGCCCAGTTGCATGCGGCGACCGCCCAGGTCGGCGTGGCGACCGCCAATCTGCTGCCGCAATTCACCATCACCGCCGACATCGGCAGTACTGCGACCGCCATGAGCGATTTGTTCAAGGCCGGCACCGGCTTTTGGAGCGTCGGCGGCACGGCGACGCAGACACTGTTTGCGGGCGGCACCCTGGTCCATCGCAAGCGCGCTGCCGATGCCGCATTGGATCAGGCCGGGGCCATGTATCAGTCGGCGGTGCTGACGGCATTTCAAAACGTGGCCGATGCCCTGCATGCGCTCGACACGGACGCAGATGCATTGAATGCCGCCGGTCGCGCGGAGAGTTCCGCACAAAAAAGCTTGGATGTGACGCGGCATCAGCTCGAGCTTGGCTCGGTGAGCTATCTGGCACTATTGATCAGCGAGCAAACTTATCAGCAGGCGGCCATTGCGCTCATCCAGGCGCGCGCCAACCGCTTCGCCGATACGGCCGCGCTGTTCCAAGCGTTGGGCGGCTCCGTCGCGCCGCCGCCATTGAGTCGCTGAGCTGAGTTCCAGCTCTGCGAGCGGCGTCCCCATGGGGCGATTCTACGGTTTGCGCGCGCTTTCCCCCGCCGCAGCATTATGATACATTGATTAGACACCTAACCATTAGAGACCTGTGAATGAGCGATTTAGAAGAGCGATTCAGCGATGCGCTACACAGCACATCCCGGTCCTGGCGCCAGGCCGTCGATCGCAGGTTGAAGTACTTGGGCGTCAGCCAGGCCAGCTGGATGACGATCGCCATCGCCGCCAGGGCCCGCTCGCCCTTCTCACAATCTGAACTCGCCGACAAATTGGGGGTGGAAGGCGCGACCATGGTTGCGATGATCGATCGATTGGTAAAGGCGGGCTTGGTTCTACGCGAGGCCTCGACCACCGATCGGCGCGTCAAACGAGTCGTGCTCACGCCCGCGGGTTTGAAAATCTACGAAAAAGTCAAAGCCGAAGCCGCGGCGTTGCGCAAGGAATTGTTGTCGAACACTGACCCCAAAAAGCTTCTCATGGCAACGGAACTTCTCGAGGGCCTGCAAAGAATCATCGACGCGCGGGATACGCCGACGACAGTCTCCTAGCCTTGGCAGCGGGAAAATAGGATGAATCGTCCGCTCAATCGACCGATGATCACGCTGTCGATCATGTTGGCGACGATCATGCAGACGCTCGACAGCACCATCGCCAACGTCGCTTTGCCGCACATGCAGGGCACGCTGTCTGCCTCGCAAGACCAGATTGCCTGGGTATTGACGGCGTACATCGTGGCCGCCGCCATTGCCACTCCCCTCACCGGCTGGCTCTGCGACCGCTTCGGCCAAAAGCACATATTCCTCGCCTCGATTTCCGGCTTCACCGTGGCCTCCGCAATGTGCGGCATGTCGAACTCCCTGGCGCAGATCGTCGCGGCGCGGCTGCTGCAAGGCGTTTTTGGAGCGGCCTTGGTGCCGCTTGCACAGGTCGTACTCATGGATATCAATCCCAAGGAGAAACAGGGCTCCGCCATGGCCGTGTGGGGTATGGGCGTCATGGTGGGACCGATCCTCGGGCCTACCCTGGGCGGCTGGCTCACCGATAGCTACAACTGGAGATGGGTGTTCTTCATCAATGTTCCCATCGGCATACTCGCCTTCTATGGCATGTGGAGATACATTCGCCCGGACCCCGGCGGCAAGAACGCGCGCTTCGACGTGTTCGGTTTCGCGACCTTGAGCCTTGCTCTCGGTGCTTTGCAGCTGCTGATGGATCGCGGTCAACAGAACGATTGGTTTTCCTCCACCGAGACCTGGATCGAGGCGGTCATTGCGGTGATTACGGCGACCTACTTCGTCGCGCACACGCTGATGACGCCGGCCAAAGAGTCGTTCCTCGACTACCGGCTGCTGAAGAACCAAAACTATGTCACCGGCTTGCTGTTCATTTTCATCGTGGGTCTGGTTTTGTATGCAACGCGCGCGCTCACTCCGACCATGCTGGAAAATCTGCTCGGGTATCCGGTTGCCACCACAGGGCTGGTCACGGCGCCGGCCGGCATCGGCACAATGCTGGCCATGCTCATCGCCGGGCGAATCATCGGCAAGGTCGACCTGCGATTGACCTTGCTCACCGGGTTTCTATTCACGGCATTTGCGCTGTGGCAAATGACCGGGTACTCGCTCGACTTATCGGAGAGCGATATTGTGTGGCCGGGCGTCATTCAGGGATTCGGCACAGGATTGGTATTCGTGCCCTTGAGCGCCGCGACCTTTGCCACTTTGAGTCCCGAAATGAGAGCACAGGGTACCGCGATTTACAGTCTGGTTCGCAACATCGGCAGCAGCATCGGGATCTCGTTGGTGCAAACCTTGTTGACGCGCAATACCGTCATTGCACATGCCTCCTTGGTCGAGCGCGTGACCACCGGCAGTTCGGCGTGGCACAACCCCGCCGTTGCCGCGGCGTATGGCGTACGCACGCCCGCCGGCGCCGCGCTGCTCGACAGCGCGGTGACGCAGCAGGCAGCGATGATTGCCTATATCGATGACTTCTGGTTCATGTTGCTCTTGACCGTTCTCGTGATGCCCCTGTTGTTGCTCATTCGGCCGCCGCCCCGCGGCGCCGTCGTCCAGGACCCGCAAGCCGTGATGGATTAGCCCCGACCGCCGGCGCTGATGCCGGCGCTGAGGCCGGCCGGGTTTTCACACGCCCGGTTCGGCGCGGGCTGCGGAAGGACCGAGCTTTGGCTGATCGATCGCCAATTCGGGCGGCGATCTGCCCGTCAACGCCTGCGTGCCGGCCAGCAGCGCGCTGGCCTTCGGTCCGACCCAACGCTCGATGTCGTCAAACAGCGTGAACACCGCCGGCACGATGACCAGCGTCAGCATCGTGGAGGTGATCAGTCCGCCGATGACGGCGATCGCCATGGGCGATCGGAAATCGCTGTCACCGCCCCAGCCCAAGGCGATGGGCAACATGCCTGCGACCATGGCGACGGTGGTCATGACGATGGGCCGCGCCCGCTTGTGTCCGGCCTGCATAATCGCTTCAAGGCGCGGCTTGCCGGCGCGCATTTCCTCGATCGCAAAATCCACGAGCAATATCGAATTCTTGGCGACGATTCCCATGAGCATCAAAATCCCGATCATGACGGGAAGCGAGAACGGAATGCCCGTCAGCAGCAGCGCGAGAACCGCGCCGCCGAGCGACAGCGGCAGGGCCGACAGAATCGTGATGGGTTGGAATACCCGCACGAACAGCAGCACCAGCACCGCGAGCACCATGAGGATGCCTGCGCCAATGGCCAGGAGGAAGCCATCGACCAACTCGGTCATGAATTCCGTATTGCCGGTTTCAACCAAGCGCACGCCCGCCGGCAGATTCTTCAGTGCCGGCAAGGCGTGTACTTTGGTGTTCGCCGTGCCGAGTTCGACGCCCGGCACCATATCGGCATCGAGAAATGCGCGCCGGCTCAAGTTGTATCGACGCACGGCAGAAGGGCCCTGTCCAAAACTCAAATCCGCGACGGTTTTCAAGGGAACGCTGGCGCCCGATGCGGTGGGCACCGGCAAGTTCTCCAATGTCGTCAGGTCATGCCGCGCACGCTCCGGCAAGCTGACGCGAATGGGGATCTGCCGGTCGGTCAAGGAGAACTTGGCACCGTTTTGCGGCAGGTCGCCCAAGGTCGCGATGCGAATCGTCTGGCTGATGTTCTGCACGCTGACGCCCAATTCGGCCGCGATATCCAATCGCGGATGCACGACGATCTCAGGCCGCGGCAAATCGCCGTTGATGCGCGCGTCTTGAAGCTCCGGCATGGCGCGCATTTCCTCGAGAACCTTGTGGCCGGCGATTTCCACCAGCGCCGGATCATCGCCGACCAGGTACAGGGAAATGTCGCGGCCGCCGAAATTCTGTCCGTTGAAACTCAAGTGTCCGTCGGGTACCTGCGATAACTGCGGTTGTAGTCTCTGCTCCCATTCCTTCTCGCTGACGCTGCGCTTGTCGCGCGGCACGAGGCTGACGAAGATCGTGGCAGTACGCAGATTGTCGCCGTCGCCGCCGATGAACTCCACCGTGTCGGTTACCTCCGGCGACTTTCTAACCAATGCCGCCGCTGCTCCCGATACCCGCTCGGTATCTTCCAGCGTACCGCCCGGCGGCAGTTCGACATTGACAATGGAGGTGGAGAAATCCTCGGGCGGCACGAAGGCTTTCGGAATGGCCATCAACCCGCCGACCGATAGTGCGAAAAACACGCCGCCGGCAGCAATGGTTTTCCAGCGATTGGCGACGCACCAATTCAGCGCCTGCAAATAGCGCGTCATGAAGGGCCCGTCGCTGTTGTGCACCACCAGCGAATCGCTGTGCAGTCCATAGGCGGCCAGCACCGGCGTGATCATGCGCGCCACCAGAAGCGAAATGAATACTGCCGTGGCGACAGTCAATCCAAACTGCTTGAAGTACTGGCCGCTGATGCCGCTCATGAAACTGACGGGGAGAAATACCGCAATGATGGTAAATGAGGTCGCGACGACTGCGAGTCCGATTTCATCCGCTGCATCGAGCGCCGCCTGGAAACCGCTCTTGCCCATGCGCATATGCCTGACGATGTTTTCGATTTCCACGATGGCATCGTCCACCAGCACGCCCGCCACCAGGGAGAGTCCAAGCAACGTGATGGTGTTGAGCGTAAATCCCATGAATTGCATGAACGCAAACGTCGGGATCGCGGACAGCGGTATCGCCAGAGCGGAAATCAGGGTGGCGCGCCAGCTGCGCAGGAAGAACCAAACGACGACCACGGCCAGTATCGAGCCCTCGACCAGCGCCTCCAGGGACGAGTGATAGGTCGCAATGGTGTGCTCTACCGTCGTGAAAATGGTCTGCAGGTGCAGCGCGGGATTCTCGACCAAGATTTTATCGAGTTCTATTTGAACGGCTTTCGCAGTGCTGACGTCCGAAGCACCCCTGGCTTTGAACACACCGAATGCCGTGGCGGGACGCCCATTCAAGCGGGCAATGCCGCGGATTTCGGCAATACCATCTCGCACATCCGCGATTTCGCGCAGGCGCACGAATTTGCCGCCGGCAACGATGATCTGCGTATCCGCAAGTGCCTCGGCAGTCTTGGCCCCGCCCAATACACGAATCGCTTGCTCGCCTCCACCGATCTGCGCGCGGCCGCCGGCGGCGTCCATGTTCAGCTGACGCAGTTGCTCATTGACCTGCACCGCGGTGAGTCCCATGGCTTGCATGCGGCCGGGATCGAGTTCGACGCGAATTTCGCGGTCCACACCGCCGATACGCTGCACTTGTGCGACGCCGGAAATGGCCAGCAAGCGTTTGGTGATGGTGTTGTCGATGGCCCAGCTGAGTTGTTCGGGCGTCAGGCTGGTGGTGCTGAGGGCGTAGTAGATGAATGCACCGCCATCGACATCTTGGCGCGACACCTGCGGCTCCAAAATTGCCTGCGGCAGGTCGCTGCGGACCTTGGCAACGGCATCTCGAACGTCGGTGACGGCGCGATCGATGGGGGTGCCGATCTGGAAATCGACGGAGATGTGCACCAACCCTTCGGTAATGAAGGTGGTGATATGGCGCACGTTGCCGATGCTCGAGATCGAGCCTTCGATCTTTTGGGCAATCTGCGTTTCCATTTCGGTGGGCGCGGCGCCCGGCTCGGTGATTTCGACATTCACCTCGGGAAACGACACATCCGGATTGAGGTTGATCGGCAATCGGATGAAGGCGACCACGCCCATGAAGAACAGAACCACGAACAATACGATGGGGGTGACCGGATGCCGGATTGCCCACGCTGAGATATTTCTCATGACTTGGCCGCAAGAATGAGCATGGGTTTGACCACTTCGCCCTCCTGCAAGAAGGCGCCCGCTGTCGCGATGACCCGGTCCGTACCGGTGACACCCTCGGCAATGGTCACACCGCTTTGCACGATTCCGGATACGCGCACCGCGCGGCGCTCGACCTTATTTTGTGCATTGACGATCAGAACATAGCTGCCCCTCTCGTCGGTCAGCACCGCGGTTTGCGGTAGAACCGCGCGCTCGGCGTTGCTGACCGTGACTTCGGCACGTGCAAACGCACCCGGGCGAAGATTCGCATCCGGTGAGAGATCGATTCGAGCCATCCCTAGGCGGGTTGCCGGGTCGATGACCGCGCCGAGCAGGCGGATGGTGCCCGTATAGGTCTTGGAGGTACCCGTCAGCCGCACACTCACCTGCTGCCCCACGCTGAGCAGCGGCAGGTCCTGTTCGGCCACCTGCCCCTTCATTTCAACCTGGCCGCCCTTCGACAAGCGGAACAGGGCTTCTCCGCCCGGCAGCGCCGTCTGCCCCACTTCCACATTGCGGGTGAGGATGACGCCATCCTCGGGTGCGCGAATATCCGCACGCGCGAGACGCGCCTTGGCCTCGGTCAGTTGTGCCGCGGCAAATTTCACTTTGGCCGCCGCCGTCAGACTGGTCGATTTTCGGCGTCCGGTTTCTTCGACCGACAGCGCTCCGGAAGCCCCCACGGCTTGCGCCCGGCGGTACTCGGCATCCGCGAGTTCGGCCTCGGCGCGCGCCTGCTCGAGGGCCGCCTCGAGGTTGGCCACCTGCGGCTCCAGTATCGACACGTTCAGGCGCGCCAATACCTGGCCGCGCTTCACATGATCGCCGGCTTCAACGAGGATCGAGGCAACGCGACCGGCCGCATCTTCGACCCCGATGGGCATGTCGTAACGCGCGCCAATGGTGCCGATGATGCTGACCGTCGTCGGCACCTTGCTGATGCCTACTTCGGTCACCGACACGGTTGGCACCGGTCTGTTGTTGTTGACCGGGGTGACGGCCAATACCTTGGTCAACCGCACGGCCAGAAAAGCCACCAAGACAACGGCGGCCACCGCAAATACCCAGACCCCTGCGCGTCCCGTAATCCAGGACCCCAGGCTCGGTCGATGTTCAATCGGAGTCATATTCATAGCACTACATCCCAGGGATAACTTCCTTTGTCCAGGATGAATCCAGCCAGATGATTCATCTCCTCGTCCTCATTGCGCTCGGCCCGGCGAATGTTATTCGCCATGCGCCGCTTGGCCTGTTGCGCAAATACTCGCGCAATGGTCACCGCCTGTGCACCCTTCTCGCCGGGCGTCACCGCCAGCGCCGCGGCGCGCGACAAGACGCAAAGACCCACAAAAAGATCTATCGTAATATCTGCGACACGCTTCAGCGCATGCTGCCGGTCCGCGATTGATTTTCCATACTTGCGCAACAAGAAATCCGACGCCTTTGCGAGTTCAACCGTGTACTTTTCATAAATACCCGCCGGCCCACGTAAAAGTTGCGGCAAGGGCTGAAATATTTTGTCTCGCCCCACTCCCGTTGCCTGCGTCAGGCGTCTCTCGGCGTAGTCGGTCAAGACGCCAAATCCCTTGATCGGGTTATTGAAGATGTCGTCGACCGCCGCTTTCATGTCGCCCAATGACTTTCCCAGATCTTTGAGCCCCGACAGAGCTATATACAGCCGCAATACCTCATTGGTTCCCTCGAATATCGTGAGAATGCGGCAATCCCGCGTGATTTGCTCGTAGGGGTAGTCGCGCATGAAGCCGCTGCCGGCCGCGATCTGCAAGGCCTCGTAGGCGCTGCGTTGCAACGCCTCGCTAGCAAACACCTTGCTGATGGCCGCTTCCACCGAGTAGTCCTCACTCCCGGAATCAATATAATGCGCGACCATCCAGACGACGCTTTCGGCCGCAAAGCACTCCAGTGTCATCTGCGATATTTTCTCGCGGATGAGGCCGAACTCGGCAATGGGCTGGTTGAACTGCCTGCGGGCCTGAGCCTGGTTGGCTGACATCGCGAGCAGCGCTTTCATCCCCCCGACAGCGCCGCCGCCCAAGCCGGTGCGGCCATTGTTCAAGATGGCCATGGCCACCTTGAAGCCCTTGCCCTCCACATCCAGCACGTTCTCGGCCGGCACCTTTACGTCCGCAAAACTCACGGTCGTCGTCGATGAGGCGCGGATCCCCATCTTGTCCTCGTGCTGCCCATGGCTCACTCCGGGCCAAGCTGCCTCAACCACAAAGGCGGTAATCTTGCCGGCGGCAGATGACGTTCGTGCGAACACGGTGTACAGGTCGGCGATGCCGCCGTTGGTGATCCAAATCTTCTCGCCGTTCAGCGTCCAGGTACCATCGTGATTCTTGACCGCCTGGGTGCGAATGGAAGCGGCATCCGAACCTGCGCCCGATTCCGTCAAACAAAACGCGGCAATCATTTCGCCGCTGGCCAATTTTGGCAGGTAGCGGGCGCGCTGCGCGGGAGTCCCGAACAATAAAATGCCCTTCATGCCGATGGAACTATGTGCGCCGATGGTGAGCGACACCGAGCTGTCGTGTGAGCTGCTCTGGCTCAGCACGCGTGCATAGCCGGCGTTGGAAAGCCCTGAGCCGCCGTGCTCTTCCGGAATGATGAGGCCGAATAGACCCAAATCGCGCAATCCTTGAATGAACTCCGCCGGCTGGGCGGCCTCACGGTCCCAGCGCTTGAAGTCCTCGCGCCTCGGACCTAAGAATTCATCGATGGCATCCACCATCATGCGCAAGACTTCCTGATCCTTATCTCGTAACTGCGGATAGGGAAAAAGCTGGTCTTCGAGGATGTGTCCAGCGACCAGATTTTTCGCGACGCTCATCATTCCACCTAATCGGCGACGCGATCGATGACAAGATCCAGCGTGCCGTCGTGGCCGACGTCGTAGCCAAGTTCGCCGTACAAGTCACCCGCCGCAGGCGTCGGTTGCCCGCTGAATGACACGCGAGCCGTGATGGAAACCCGGCGCCCGCTGACCAGCACCCGTCCGGGCATCATGGAGTCCGCGGCGGACAGCTGCACCTGGGTGCCGATGGCGGCACTCGTCAGGCGTTTCGCAGCAAGCGGCGGACCTTGGCTGCCGGGCTCGCGGGCAAATACGAACAAAGGGGCCTCCGGTTTCAGGCGCGATTTCAATGCTGGTGCGATGCGTATATTGACAGTGACCTGCGCTGCTGCCGACCCCTCTGCACTCGCGCTCGTCCCCGCGGGCGACGCATTCGTCCCCGATGGCGACGCAGTCCCCGCAGCCGGCGCAGTTCCCCCAGGCGACGCAGCTCCCCCAGGGGGCATGGCTCCCAACTCGGCGATTCGTGCGTCGAGCATTTGCTCGATCTGCTCCGGCGGGTGCAGATCTTTCAGCGCCTGCCAGCGGCTGCGCGCCACTGCCCGGTCGCCGCGCGTCGCAGCGGCGAAGCCGCCGTACAGCAAGGCCTTGGGATTGTTCGGCTCCAATGTGATCGCGTCCTCGAACAATTGCGCCGCGGGCGGGGTAATTTCTCCGCCGGCGCGCAGGCTTAGAGCCTCGCCCAATCCCAGATCGGCCTCCGCATTGTTCCCGGCCAGTCGATGGGCGCGATCATAAGCAGTGACCGCGTCGTCCAATCGTTGCAGCGCCGTATAAGAGCGTCCCAGCATGAGCCAGCCCGCCAGATCATTCGGATCATCGCGCAAATGCTGTTCGAGCTTGGCCATCATGGCGGCGACTTCGGGAGCGGCGATCGCCTGCGCCTGCGCCGGCGCGTGCCAATCCCAATTCGACCACAGCGGATAAAGCCCCGCGGCAGCGCCGGCCACCAGCAGCGCAGCCAGCGCACCCGCGAGACGGCTTTTCTTATCGCGCATCAGCGGTACGGCTACCACGGTCGCGGCGATCGCAGCCATGAGGGCTGCGACGATGATAAAGACGCTCATTCGTCGAGGGGCATGCGCGAGCGTTGTCGGGCGACGCGGTAAACGATGGTGCCGCCCAATAGCAGCATGAAGAAAGGTGCGCCCCAAATGAGCGCGGTCTTAGGACTCAAGGGCGGTGCGAATCGCACGAACTCGCCGTAGCGGTCCGTCATGAAACTGAAGATCGCGTCATCGCTTTTTCCGGCAACGAGCATTTCGCGAACCTGCCGGCGAAGATCCCGCGCCAGATCGGCATTGGAATCAGCGATCGACTCGTTTTGGCACTGCAGACAGCGAAGCTCCTTGGCGATGCGTTCGAAACGCGCCTGCAGCGCCGGATTTTGAAGCTGACCATGAGCGTCCAAGCCGGCAGCCGGCGGCTCGGCGCAAGCGTCGCCAAAACCCGCCACCGCCACTGCCAGTACCAGTGCCAGTAATCGGGTATGAGATCCGCGGCTCATGCGCCGCCCTTCGAAGCGGCAGCGATGCGCGGCAGGAATTCCTTTTCCCACACGTCCCGAGTCATGCCCGAGATATGCTTGAAAATCACATTGCCTTGACGGTCAACCAAGAAGGTTTCCGGCGCGGCGTAAACTCCGAAATCGATGGCCGTACGGCCCTCCTGGTCAAAGGCGACTTGGCTGTAGGGATTACCGAGTCTTTCCAGCCATTGTTTCGCCTTTTCGCGTTCACCCGGGCCATGATCGACCGACCAGTCGATTCCAATGATGGGCACTACATGCTGTTGGGAGATCGCGAGCAACTCCTCGTGCTCCACGCGGCACTCGGCGCACCAGGTACCCCACACATTCACCACATAAACTTGCCCTTTGAGCGCAGCATTGCTGACGATGGTCGACGGATCGATCACGTCGCTCAGCGCGAATTCCGGCGCAGACTTGCCGATCAGCGGCGAGGGCAATGCATGGATATCGCGGTTGGGATTCAATCCAAACGCGAACAACACCACGAGCGCGACAAACGCCGCAAAGGGCAGCAGAAATTTCCACATCAGGCGGCACCCAGTTCCGGGCGCGGATCGGGCGGGGAGACGACACCGGGCGCGGCGACCGGAACCTTGACCCGATAGCGCCGATCCGTCGCCGCGATCAATCCACCGAGCGCCATGACGATGGCACCGAGCCAGATGTAGCGTACGAGGGGCTTATATTGAATGCGCATGCTCCAGGCGTTGTCGCCCAAAGGGTCGCCCATGGCGACGAACAGGTCG